>OAWJ01001467.1_pt1 | contig 12910 bp, 8 predicted proteins | sample 1517021 | NCBI WGS metagenome assembly OAWJ01 (sample SAMEA2580121, study PRJEB22360) | human gut metagenome | biome: human gut; feature: human-associated habitat; material: faeces | place: Denmark | collected 2008/2010
TACAGCAGGTGCCCCCGTCTCCGGCAGCCATGCCACCGTCACCATCGCCACTACCAGCGGCACTATCGAGGGGCAGGCTGATGGTATCGCCGGCGAGGCCGGTGCCGAGACGATTGCCGAGGTCGAGCCGATTATCGCCACGGCACAAACGTCCGTAACCATCGTCACGAACGATCCCGCGGCGACCGCTCACGCGGCCGTAGATGCTGCCGTTGCGGTCGCCAAGGCCGCCGCCGCGCACACCACAGCGATACCGACTCCGCGCGACGTGCTGATGCCGCCTGCGGCACGTACCGCACCGGCCGCAACGCCGGTCACCATGCCGGTCTCAGCGCCGTCTGCAGCACCAGTGAGGCCCGCAACGTCAGCGCATCCCACGCCGGCCACGGTCTTCGGCCGGCACCCGTCCGGAGATGTTGCCTCGCCGGAACCGGCAGTGCCGGTAGAACCGGTGACGCCATCCGGCCCGACTCCGGCCATGATGCCGCAACGCCGTACGTCGGACGGTCCGACCACATTCGCTTCACTGGATGCCCAAGAACTGCCGGTCGTACGCGAATATTCGGCAGGCGGTCTGATTTTCGATGACCAGAACCGCGTGGCCATTATCGCCCGTCATTCCCGCTCCGGCCATCTCGAATGGTGCTTGCCGAAGGGGCATATCGAAAAAGGCGAGACCCCGCAGCAGACCGCTGTGCGCGAAGTGCATGAAGAGACCGGCATCCTGGGCGAGGTGATCGATTCCATCGCCACCATCGACTACTGGTTCACCGGTACCACGCAGCGCGTGCACAAGCTGGTCCATCACTTCGCGCTCAAACAGACCGGCGGTGAACTGACGGTGGAAGGAGACCCGGATCATGAGGCGGAAGACGCCATCTGGGTGCGTTTTGAAGATTTGGATGACGTGTTGAGCTATCCCAACGAACGCAAAATCGCGTGGCTCTACGCCAGGAAGAAGAACAGGCAGGCAAACGAGTGAACCTACCCGGAGTCTTACGACATTGCACACGTCTGGCACACGCACTGGCGGCTGGCGTCGCCGTTGTGGCGATGCTGGCCGCTCCATTGACCGTCTACGCGAACGATACGACGGACACGACTGATTCATCCGATACGACGGACGCAACGGGCAATCAGACCGAGAATCAGCCCAAGCAGAGCATTGCCATCACGCAAAGCACCCCCATCGTCACCTCCAAATCGGGCTATCGTGTCACCGCGGTCATCAGCAATACGGACAGCACGGCCACGTCAAGCGGCACACTGCACCTGACCACCAATGCGTTGTTCACCTTTGTCTCGCGCACCGATATTCAGAATTGGGCCGAGAACAACACCCCCATCCCAACCCCCAACGAGTTGGGTTCCGTTGACGTGCCATCGATTCCCGCCGGCGGCACTGCCACCGTCACCATCGAGGTGAACGCCAATCAGCAGACCCTTGCCTCCATAGGGAGTTGGGGACCGAAACCGCTGATGCTGTCGTATATCGTTGGCAATCAGATACTCGCCGATTTGCCGAGTTTTCTGACCCGATCTTCGGATGGGCTCAACACCGCGACAACACCGGCCATGAACCTGACCGTGGCCATGCCCTACACCGCCAGCGGCTGGCAGGTCGATAATAAGGCCATCAGCAATCGCATTGCCGAAACCACCACTTCCTCGACATCAACATCGTCCAAGTCCAACAGCACGGACAAGGCCGACAAGTCCGATAACGCCGACGCCAGCAACGCGGCCAAAGCCACTGATACGCAAGCCATATCCTTATCCGAACAGGATGCCGATACCGCGCGATCCCTTGGGCAGACATTCGCCAAGCACCGCTCGCTGCAAGTGATCGCGGATCCTCTGTATTGGCGTCAGTCCGCAGTGCAACCGTCCATTGCCGGCATCATGCAGCCCGCCGACTTCGACATCACCGCCTATACCGCACTGGACGATACCGCGGCCTACGAAAAGGCCGGCATCACCACTGAGCAGTGGAACGCCAAGCAGGCGGCCGCATGGTATGCCGACGGAGGCGACTCCGAAACACCCTCCGCGTACGCATGGCAGGGCAACAACTGTTGGACGTTGGATGCGCTGACCGCAGCACGCGAGCAGGGCTATGACACGGTGATTGCCGATGCCTCTTTCGATGCCGACCAGACTGAAGCCGTACACACAGGCACCTACGTGGTGCATACGCCTGCCGGCGATGTCACCGTGCTGAAGGAGCAATCGACCTTGGGCACGCTGGCCAAGGGCCAAGCCACCAGCACGGACGCGCAGGCCGAGTCCAGCGATGCCGGTCGGTTGGCCCGACTGATCGCTCAGAGCGCGTTCTACCAGATGGAACAGCCCTATACATCCCGATACCTGCTTATGACGTTCTCCCGCACCACGGAGGCCAGCTGGATCGATCAGGTGATGAGCGCCTTCGAGCAGGCGTCTTGGTTGAATCTGACGGACCTGAAGACCATGGCCAAGGCCGATCCGTACAATGTCAGCGATTCGGTCAATCCCGACAAGGCCGATGATGCCAACACCGCCAATACCCGGTCGGCATTGAGACAGTTGGCCGACAGCCGGCATGACATCATGCGCATGGCCACCTCCATATTGAGGAACGAGATTGATTCCGACGAGGTCTCGTCGTTGGACCCGCAGGCCCTGGCCCGACAGGACGCCAATGACACCGCCTCGCATAGCAACGATCCGACGCAATGGATTGGCTCTTTACTGGCGCTGCATGACGATATGGCGCTGCGGTCCATGTCTGGCTCCCCCCAGCCGACAGCCACGCGAAAAGCCATGGTCAAAGCCACGAAAACACTGGCCAGCGATCTTCTGAACGGCGTACGCATCAACCCATCGGAATCAATATCCGTGTTCAGCGAATCCGCGAAAATGCCAATCACCGTCAGCAATGACCTTCCCTACGCCGTCAGCGTGCAGGTCAACTCACTGACTGACTCCATGCAGATCGTCACCTCGCGAACCGCTGACATCGATATTCCCTCGCATAGCGACGCTCAGGTGACCTTCACCATCCGCGTTTCCACTTCCGGCTCATCGACGGCCCATGTGTCGTTGACCGACCGGGAAGGCAACAGCTTCGGCAACACGCAGGACACCGCGATCACCAGTGTGATGCGCATCAGTGATGCCAGCGGCTTCATTATCATCGGCTTCGCCGTGCTACTGGGCATTATCGGCCTGTGGCGGCAGTTCCATCGGAAGAAGGACCCCGACGAATGAGTTCAAGCGTAGGTCGTAATTCCCTGATCATGGCCACGGGAACCGCTGCTTCCCGTGTGACCGGTCAGCTCCGCACGATTCTTCTCGCTGCGGCCATCGGCACCACCGGATTGGCGGCCAACGCCTATCAGGCCGGTTCCATGATTCCCCAATCCGTGTTCACGCTGGTGTCCGGCGGCATCTTCAACGCCGTGCTGGTGCCCCAGATCGTGCGCACGTTGAAAGAAAAAGACGCCCAAGAACGACTGAATCGCCTGATTACGTTGGCCATCGGCATCCTATTGGCCATGACCGTGGTGATGGCGGCGGCCAGCCCTCTGCTTGCCCGCCTGTACGTGGGTAGCGACGATCACCAGATGATAGCCCTGACCACCTCGTTCACCCTGTGGTGCATGCCTCAGGTGTTCTTCTACGGCCTGTATACGGTATTGGGTCAGATCCTGGCCGCCAAAGACCATTTCCTCACGTATGCGTGGAGCTCAACCGGTGCCAACATTATTAGTTGCGCCGGTTTTACTGGCTTTATTCTGCTGTTCAGCAAGGCCAATGAACAGCCCCTCGAATTCTGGACCGCCGACAAAATCGCGCTTACCGCAGGCACCTGGACTTTGGGCGTGGCCTTCCAAGCGCTGATACTGTTCCTGCCGCTGGCCCGTATCGGGTTCAAGTACAAACCCAGCTTCGGGCTTGGCGGCTTTGGACTCAGGTCTATGGGTCCCGTGGCGTTAGGCTCTTTGGGCGTGGTGATCACCAGTGAGATCTGCGGCATTATCCTTACCCGTATCGCCACATCCGCACCGCAGCGCGCCCATGAACTGACGGGTGCCAGCCTGTTCAGCGTGGCAGGCAACGCGACCTATCAGAATGCGTACACACTGTTCATCCTGCCCTATTCACTCATCGCCGTATCGGTATCCACGGCTATGTTCCCCAAAATCTCCCGTTCCATCGCAGCTGCGAATCTGGATGAGGCACGGCACGACCTGGTCAGCGCACTGAATAATGTGGGCCTGCTCATCATGTTCTTCGCCGCCGCCATGGTCGTGTTCCCCGAACCGATCATCCGTGCATTGCTTCCGTCCGTCTCGATGGACGAGACTATGTTGATCTCCTATGCGCTTATCGCCTTGTCTATGGGCATTCCATTGGGGTCGGCGTTCCTGCTGATCCAGCGCACGTTCTACGCCTTTGAGGACGGCCTTCACCCCTTCCTGTCCGCGGTGATGCAGTATGGATTCACCTCAATATTCATGATCATCGGCATGATGGTACTTCCTCCTGAGCATTGGGTACTCGGCATCGCCTGCTCGGTGACCCTCGGTGGATTACTGGCGTTGCCGCTGACGTTGATGATGTTGCGCCGCAAGTTCGAAGGCAATCTTGGCGGTCGGGAGATCACGAGGACATATGCCAAGGCCATTGTGGCGGCACTGGCTTCCGGAGTTGTGGTCTGGCTGATCAAACGACCGGTAGTCGCACTGCTCGGCGCGGATATTCGACCAGTAGGCGGGCACATGAGCTGGTGGTCTGCGCTGGCCATCTGCGTGGTGCTCACCATTGTGCTGGCCGTAGTATATGTGGCTGTGTTGTGGGTGGTACACACCCCGGAACTCATCAGCGCCTATCACTCGATACTGGCCCGTCTACACAAGACTCCGGCCAGTGAGGACGTTGCTGTGACAGCCCAGCCGGAAAAAAGTCGACGCTACGTAAATCAATCCTGAGACGGAGCCCGTCAAGGATAGCCCCGCACGTAGAATATCTAAGACCAATCTCGAACACCAATCACACGGAGCCGAACGCACTATGAAACCGCAACTCGGAGACACGATTCTCAACCGATACACCTTGGTATCATCGTTGCGTGAGGAGCCTGGCATTCAGGCATGGAAAGCCAACGACCGTGTGCTGGCAAAGGATTGCCAGCTGTTCATCATTACCGATCGCAGCGCTTTCGCCGCAATCGATAAGCTCGCTGGTCGCATCGCCGCCACTCGCCCTGATCGTGTGATTCCCATACTGAAATACCGTATGGAATCCGACGTACTTCTCATTGTCATGCCGGTGGATAGCGGCCAATGCCTGACTGACTACATGGTAGATACCGCCAAGCCGCTCAGCTACAGCGCCATCCGGTCGATTATCGGAGAATGCGCCGACGTGCTGCGCGAGGTCATTGCGGATACTCCCAGCGGCATCGTCATCACAACCGACACCGTTCGAGTAACTACCTCCGGTGTGCAAATTGCCGATGCACCATGTGCCACGATGCTGGCCGATACGTCCGCTACCGATCTGCGTACGGACGGTCCTGAACGGTATGCGATTCGCCAGCTTGCGGCATTACTCTATACCCTGCTGACACGCACGCCAAGCCAAGCGACACCCACATTCAATCTGCGCGCCTTGCCGCAAGACACCCCTGGCGAATTCCGCGTGATTTGCAAGCGTGGATTGGCCTTAAGCAAGCCCGACGAGCACACGTTGCCAATGGCTGCCCTTGTAGAACTCGACGCCTTGTTGGGTAATTGGAAGCCGCTCTCTGAACTGAGCGATGCTGATATCGCTTTGCCGAGCGTGGAAAGCGATTGCTCGATTACCAAGGCGATACTGAAGCCCGCCAACGAGACCGATATCGTGCCTATTCCCAGCACGTTGATTAACAGCAGCAGTCTTCCGGAATTGTCTATTACCCCTTCCCTGCCGGTTCAGACGGCCGCCGTCCCCGCTCCGCACGCGATGTCACCGGTTCCTCTGCCTGATGGGTCCAGTACTGCTGACGGCAACCAGTCTCAATCTGATGCCCGCCGTCTGTTTGACTTCAACCTTTCTGACGCCTGGGAGCACGAAAATCTTTCCGGTGAAGGCACCGGTGACTGGTACAGCGAAATGAATCCGGCCCCCATCGGCGGTCCGGGTGATAATACTCGGTTGACAGTGCCTATTGTTACCGGCGGTATTCCCGATGCCACCGTGGGAGAGACAACCAGTCGTATTCCCGTGTTCGACGCCAGCGGCCGTGCTGTGGCCCCCGGTGAGGAATCGCTGCGTGCCTTGGAAGAGGAGCAGGCCCGCATTGCCGAAGTAAGCGCCATTCCTCCGAGCTTCACACCGAAGGATGTGCCGGATGACGAGGTTGACAGCAAGCTGCCCGATGAACATCTGTTCGGCAAACTGTCGACCAAGGTCGTTGCCATCATTGTGGCTCTGATATTGGTAGTGGCAGGGGCTGGGTTGGGGGGGGAGGGCGTGCCACCCCCGGACTTCTTTGGGCAGTGCATGCTTTCCGATCCTCCGGAGACAATCCTGCCGATGCTTCCAGCAACTCCAGTGAAGGTGACTGGCCTGATATCAATGCTGACGCTGTGCCATTTGGTGGCAGCGAGAACGCGACGAACGGTGGCACCACTGACGATTCTTCAAAATCGAGTGATGCCACTCAGAGCGAATCCAAGGACTCGGCATCAGACAAGTCCAAGAAGTCCGAGACTGCTGATTCGTCGTCCAAGAAGACCAAGGCCAAGAAGTCCGGCGATAAGGATTCCAGCGCTGTTCCGCAACCGAGCCATGAGAACAACACGGCGTTTACGATTTCCAGCGCCAACTTCCTGTCGAATCCTGGCGGCCAATCCGGGTACGCATACTACATGCACCTTGACCAGCCGCAGGATGCGTACCGCATGGTTATCACCATCCGCACATCCGGTGGTAAGGGCTATATTCGCGCAAATACCACTGGGGACCCCACTCAAGGCAAGCAGGTGGCCGAATTCACCTTTGCTGAAGGTGGCACTACTGAGGTGAAGTTCACCAAAGCCGTCAAGACGCAGGATCTGCTGCTGTGGGTGCCATCGGATAGCCTGCCGCAGAACCAGCTGTACATCGAAAAGGTGGAGGTCTTCTAATCGGCATCTATGCCGATAACTGACCCAAGAAGGGGCGGTACCGTTCGCATACATTCGACGGTACCGCCCCTTCTTCGCATCTGGCTGAATGACACGGAATATCGTATGGGGGTGTGACAATGTTTCACGTGAAACATAACGTCATCATTATCGGTTCTGGTCCCGCTGGCTACACGGCCGCCATCTATCTTGGCCGCGCAGGTCTCAATCCTGTTATGGTCACTGGTGCGTTGTCGCCAGGTGGACAGTTGGTCAACACCACTGAGGTGGAGAACTTCCCCGGATTCCCGGAAGGTATTCTTGGCCCGGATCTTATGGATCGCATGAAGGAACAGGCCAAGCGCTTCGGTACAACCTATATCGCAGACGATGTCTCTTCCATCGAGGCGTGTGAGAGTGATTCGGTCAAGCCGACCTATCGTGTAACACTCTCCGATGACTCCCAATTGGAGGCATCGTCGCTTATCATCGCCACAGGGTCGTCATTCCGTAAGCTTGGGGTGCCCGGCGAACAGGAGCTGTCCGGACATGGCGTCTCGTACTGCGCCACCTGCGATGGCTTCTTCTTCAGGAACAAGCCTATCGTGGTCGTAGGCGGTGGCGATTCGGCTTTTGAAGAGGCATTATTCCTGACCCGGTTCGGTTCTTCGGTCACCTTGATTCACCGACGCGATAGCTTCCGTGCCTCGCAGATCATGGTGGACCGAGCCAAAGCCAATCCGACCATCACTCTGATGACCAACACAGTGGTGACCTCCATTACCGGCACCTCCTCCCCCACACAGAACACCGGTGCACCTATTGCCATTCCTGGCTTGACGCTCAAACGACCGGCTGTAGCACCGGCCAGTGTCAGCAGCATCGCCGTACGTAACGTGGTGACCGGAGAAGAAAGCACGCTGGACACCAACGCCGTATTCGTGGCTATCGGTCATACGCCAGCCACTGATTTTGCGGCCGGTGTTGTGGACCGTGACGATGATGGATATGTCGTGGTGCAGGGTGCCAGCACGATGACCAGTGCGCCAGGCATCTTTGCTGCAGGCGATTGCGTGGATCGTACTTATCGTCAGGCGATCAGCGCAGCGGGCATGGGCTGCCGTGCAGCGCTGGATGCGCAGGCCTATCTTACGGACTGATGGTGGCGGACTGATGGTGGCTTGCTGTTCTGGCTGCTGCCTGTGACATAGGAGCAACGCTAGGTCAGTGTTACAGCATGCCGCCCTTGGATAGTACGTATCGGTCAAAGGCATAGAAAGACCCCTCAGGCGACGGAGAATCACGATGTGTGATTGTCTCTCCAGCCTGAGGGGTTTTCTATTGCGACAGGGGCTACAGCGCGGGCATACGCCCCTACCAGGAATCACGCAGAGGCTATAACGTCTTGCGCATACAACGCACTGCACAGCAATAATGCCGGCGACAACACGAATGTTCTTATCGCGTTACACCCATTTGGAATCGGCATCGCCTTGGCTCGGCACCAGCAGCTGCAGGATACGATCCATATCCTCTGGTGACGAGAAGACGATTTCGATGCGACCATGCTTGGTGCTGCCCTTAATCGACACCTTGGTATCGAAATGATTTTCCAAACTCTGCTGGATGGCGGAACCAACCCAAGGATTGGTCTTAGACGTCTTAGGCTTCTTCGGCTGCTCCCCCGACGCAATCTTCATGGCGACGATTTCTTCGGTGCTGCGTACAGAAAGACCTTCCGCAATAATACGAGAAGCCAGCTTGTCCATTTCCTCCGGATCGCTCAGGCCCAATAGCGCACGCGCATGACCGGACGATAGCACACCGGCAGCCACTCTCTTTTGCACAGAGGCCGGCAGGTTCAGCAGTCGCAAGGTATTGGCGATTTGCGGGCGAGACTTGGACACCGACTTGGACAGTTGTACTTGTGTCAACCCGAACTCTTCAATCATCTGCTGGTAGGCAGCCGCCTCTTCCAGCGGATTCAAGGCCACACGGTGCAAGTTTTCCAGCAATGCATCGCGGAGCATATCATCATCCGCAGTGGTTTTGACGATGGCGGGAATCGTCTCCAACCCAGCCAACTGAGAAGCACGCCAACGGCGTTCACCCATAATGAGCTCATATGGGCTGTCCAAATGACCGGCAAACGGATTCGTGCTGGATTCCGTCTCGTCGTGCTTGGCGGCTTTGGCCGCAGCAATCTGGCTTGCCGGACGCTTGCGCACGACTATCGGTTGCAGCACACCAACTTCCTTAATGGAAGCAGACAGCTCATTCAACTCATCCTCGTCGAAGATGGTACGAGGCTGATGTGCATTGGGCCCGATATCAGACAGTTTGAGTTCAGCCAGATAACCACCGGCTACCGGCTTGAGCTCGTCCTTCTTATCTGTGTCAGCGGTCTTTGCCGCCGATGCAGTCAAAGATGTTTCACGTGAAACATCTTTGACAGTGACGGATGTACGATGTGCCGTCTGAGACGCAGACGACTTGCCGCCCTGCTGAGGTGCGGCGACCTTACCGGTTTGAGGTTTCTCCGTACCGAAAAACAGGTCGCTAGGATGAGTAATGGTGTCCAATGCGGGCATGGATGCGCGTTTACCGGCGGCTTTCTTGACTGCCTTGCTGGACGATATCGTCTGAGGCACGGCAGGTTTTGATTCCTGCTGGGCAGTAGCCTTCTTGGCGGGGGTTATGTCAGCAGTGGCCTCCGGAGTAGACGAATCCTCCGCAATCATTGCGGGCTGCTCCGCCACCGGCTCCTCCCCTGGCAATGTGGGGAACAAAGCGCCAAGGCCCTTACCAAGTCGTGATTTTGATGCCATTACTTGTTCCTCCTCGCATCAATGGTGTCAAGGACTTGTCGCGAACGCTGTGCGATTTCCAAAGCTGCTTCACCATACGATATGGCACCTATGCCACGAGGATCATAGGCAATCACCGATTGGGAGAAACTCGGCGCTTCGGAGATCTTGACTGAACGCGGGATGGTGGTATTCAGCACAATGCTGGGATAGTGTCCCTTAACCTCGTTATATACTTCACGGCTCAATAACGTTCGGCGATCGAACATCGTGACGAGCATGGTGGACACCAGCAGTACGGGATTGAAATGCTCTTGCACCAAACCAATCGTGTTAATCAGCTGGCCAAGACCCTCCAATGCGTAATACTCAGCCTGGATAGGAATCAGCATCTCGGTCACTGCACACATGGCGTTGATGACCAAGAGGCCCAAGCTGGGCGGGCAATCAATGAACACGTAATCATAGTGTTTATCTGATTGACGTAGGTAGAGGTCTAGGGCCTCCTTCAGCAACGTGTTTCGGTTGGGCAGATCAGCCACTTCCAACTCAGCACCGCTGAGATCGATTGATGCAGGCACAACATCAAGTGTGGGAAAATCAGGACAGACCGTGATAACATCACCCAGATCGGAACGCCCCTCGATAACGTCATAGACCGAGGGCTCTCCCGATGCATGAGATACACCCAACGCCGTAGAGGCATTGCCCTGCGGGTCCATATCGATGACCAACACCTGCGCGCCCTTGTTCGCCAGCGCCGCAGCGGTGTTTACCGTGGATGTGGTTTTACCCACTCCCCCCTTCTGGTTGGCCACGGCGATACGACGAGTCCGTTGAGGCTTTGGGAAATCGGTTTTCTTGAGTACATCGTAGCGTGAGCTTTCATCAGCCATTTGGCTACCAAGCACTGAACCGTGACCATCGAATATTCGCTGAAGCGTTTCGGAAGCCGATTCTATAGGTTCCGACTGATGATCCTTGGTGGCCATCGCTCCTCCTTGCACAGACGTAAGTTCCAGTGTTCTCATTCGTATGGACATGATGCTCGTTATCCACAATTGCGATATGCAATGTGGATAAGTGTGGATAAGTGTGAATGACGTTGAGTGTTAGATTGTGTATTCACAGACGAAAAACATTGAAAAATCAATGTTTTCATCATTATGCACATCGTCCCGTAAAAATGTGGATAACTTTTACGCACATATGGAAATGTGGATAACTCAATCAGTACTCCACTCATCGCTTATCCACAATCACCACGTGGGTAGGCTCAAGATCCGGCCCGACAGCCGCCTCAACGACACGTGGACGACGACCACCGAATTTTGCAATCTCCTTGCCAGCCTTGTCGATTTCAGCCTGAGCAGACCGTCCCTTCAGTGCGATCAACTGTCCTGACGGTTTCAGCAACGGCAACGTCCAGCCAGAGAGTTTGGTCATAGGAGCAACCGCACGACACGTGACAACAGCGAACGGATGAATTTCCCGCTTCCGTACCTGCTGGATGACGGCATCAGAGCGTCCACGAATAATCTCAACGTTCTGCAGTTGCATCAGGCCAACACATTCATGCAACCATTCGATTCGCCGCTCCATCGGTTCAATCAGCGTGAAGTCATGATCCGGCAAACACGCGGCAGCCACCAATCCAGGAAAACCACCACCACTGCCGACGTCGGCAACTGTTTTGAAGCGAATACCATTCGTCGCATTCCGAACGTACGGCACAATCGCAGCGGAATTCAGAATATGCCGTTCCCAAATGATATCGACGTCACGGGGGCCGATCAATCCACGAGGTTCACCCTCTTCGGCAATCTCGGCATGGAAACGCTCCAACTTCGGCAACGCATCACCCAAGACCTCAGCAAGTACAGGTGACCCCTGCAGCTGATCCGTCATAGCCATCTCCCTCACCATGTTTCACGTGAAACAATCAACATGGAGAATGGCGCCGCTCATTACGACGCCATTCTCCATGCGGTCACTTTAGTTTGTTCAAAGACGACATCCGTCGAACGTCCCTGTCATCTCAAAAAAACTCGCCGAGCAATTACTCCTGATCAAGCTCGTCGTCTTCGGCGGTATCCTCGACTCTATTCTTGAGATACACCGTCACGTAACGATGAGGCTCCTCACCGTGCGAGCGAGACTTCAGCCCCTCTTCCCGAACCACATCGTGAACGACTTTACGTTCGAAGGAATTCATCGGCTTCAAGTCATACGGCTCGCCGGAATCCTTCACTGCGTCAATGGCATCCAAGGCGATATCACGGAGGTGCTGACGCTTGCGCTTCAGGAAACCGTCGACATCCACAATCAGATGAGAACGCTCGCCGGTCTTCTGCTGTACAGCCAGACGAGTCAATTGCTGCAGAGCATCAACGACTTCACCATTACGGCCAATAAGATGTTTGATGTCAGTATCGTCATCAGCAACGATTTGCACGGTGGGGCGGTCATTACGCACGCCCATCTCAATGTCGCCCTCATAGTCGGCGATATCCAGTAGGCCTTCAAGGTAATCCGCGGCGATGTCAGCCTCTTCGTTGAGCTGGTCGATCGACTTCACGTCATCCTGTGCCATACGCTACTCCTTCATGTCGTGTTTGAATTCCAAGTCTAAGCCCTGCTCCCCCGAACAGAGAAAGTAATGTCGGTGCGTGTTGAATGTTTCACGTGAAACATCGAACTCGCACCGACATAGTCGTCACTTCTTTTTGCGCTTACGCACGGGCTGTTGACGCTGATAGCCCTGAGTGGCCTTACGCTCGGCCTCTTCCTTGGCCTTGGCCAATGCTTCTTCTTCCAGAGAGGGCAGGCCGGCCTTTGCGCGGCGAGCATTCTCATTACGATGATCGCGCTTCTCCTTGTCCGCCGCAGCCGGAGAGCCAGGGGTCGGGAATGCGTACACCTGCCACAATGTGCGGCAGAGGTTGCACACGTTGTTGGTCAGCCAGTAGA
>OAWJ01001473.1_pt1 | contig 12855 bp, 7 predicted proteins | sample 1517021 | NCBI WGS metagenome assembly OAWJ01 (sample SAMEA2580121, study PRJEB22360) | human gut metagenome | biome: human gut; feature: human-associated habitat; material: faeces | place: Denmark | collected 2008/2010
CCGCCTCCGGCGTCAATGGAGGTGGAAAAGGGCAGGCAGCCTATGGAAGTCACTGCCGGCGGAGAAACCTATACCATTGTCTACAACGGCGAGCTGTACAACACCACCGAACTGCGGGCACAGCTGGAACAGGAGGGCACAGTATTTCAGACACACTGCGACACGGAAGTGCTTCTGCAATCCTATGTGCACTGGGGCCCCCGCTGTGTGGAACAGTGCAACGGCATTTTTGCCTTTGCCGTCTGGGAGCACGGTGCCCGCCGACTGTTTCTGGCACGGGACCGCATCGGCGTAAAGCCGCTGTTTTACGCGGAGATTCCCAACGGCTTCGTCTTTGGCTCCGAGATCAAGGCACTGCTCCAGCACCCCGATGTGCCCCACGAGATCGACAAGACCGGCATTGCAGAACTGCTTCTTATGGGACCGGGGCGGACTGCCGGCGGCGGCGTGCTCCGCACCATACGGGAGGTGAAGCCGGCACACTGCGGCTACTACATGCAGGGGCAGCTGCATCTCCACCCCTACTGGGAACTGCACGCCGCAGAACATACGGAGAACTTTGCCGACACCGCCGCCCATGTGCGGGAACTGGTGACGGATGCCGTCCGGCGGCAGATGATCTCCGATGTGCCCATTGGAACATTCCTGTCCGGCGGACTGGATTCCAGCCTGCTCTCCTCGCTGGCAAATCAGGTCATGCAGGAACAGGGCAGGGAACTCCACACCTTTTCCGTGGACTATCAGGACAACGACCGCTACTTTCAGAAAAGCCACTTCCAGCCCACCAGCGATCCCACCTATATCCGTGCTATGGAACGCTATCTGGGCTGCCGGCATCACTGGACGGTGCTGGACACACCGGCTCTGGCGGAGGCACTCTATGCTGCCGTAGATGCCCGCGACCTCCCCGGCATGGTAGACGTGGACAGTTCCCTGCTGCTGTTCTGTCGGGAGATCCGGCAGGAAGTCACAGTGGCTCTGTCCGGTGAATGTGCCGACGAATTGTTCGGCGGATACCCGTGGTATCGGGACGCAGACATTCGCCGCATCAATGGGTTCCCGTGGGCACAGAGTACTGCCTACCGGACACAGTTTCTCCTGCCGGAAATTGCGGCGGAGATCGATGCACAGGCATACGTGCAGAGTGCCTATGCCCGCACGGTGGCTGCCGCGGAAAAGCTGCCGGACGATTCCCCGCTGGAATCCCGCATGCGGGAAATGATGAAGCTGAATCTGGATTGGTTCATGCAGACGCTGTTAGACCGGAAAGACCGCATGAGCATGTACAACGCTCTGGAAGTCCGTGTGCCGTTCTGCGATTACCGCATTGCGGAGTATCTCTACAATGTTCCGTGGGAGTACAAGGACTGGAACGGCTACGAAAAGGGACTGCTGCGGACGGCAATGCAGGACGTTCTGCCGCCGGAAGTGCTCTGGCGGAAAAAGAGCCCCTATCCCAAGACCCACAACCCCAGCTATTTGCAGGCGGTTTCAGAAATGCTCCGGCATGTGGTGGCAGATCCGCTTTCGCCGGTGCTGCAAATCGTGCGGAAGGAAATGCTGAAACGACTGCTGGAAAACGAGGAATCCGTGCAGTGGTACGGACAGCTGATGACACGTCCGCAAATTATGGCGTACTTCGTCCAGATGAACTACTGGCTGGAAAAATATCAGGTAAAAGTGGTACTGTAAGACAGCACCCGTCGGCATGCCGGCGGGTGTTTTTTCGTGGCTTTCACTTGACAATCCCCGGCATTGTTTGCTATAATGAAACCAATGCGAAAAAATTTCGCAAGGCAACACCGCACAAAGCTTGTGCGTAAGCTGCATCGTCAGATTGCGTGCAAAGCCATCAGGCGGGCTTTGTGCGGGGTTGCCGTAATTTTTTGGAGGCATGAACAATGAAACAAATCACCAGTTTTACGATCAATCACGACTATTTGAAGCCCGGTATGTACATTTCCCGCGTGGACGGCGATGTCATCACCTATGATCTGCGAATGAAGCTCCCCAACAATCCGGCAGGCGACTATCTGGAGGACAACGCCCTGCACACATTTGAGCACCTGTTCGCCACCTATGTCCGGAACACCCCGCTGTCTGACGGCGTGGTCTATGTGGGACCCATGGGCTGCCGCACCGGCTTCTATTTCCTCACCCGCAATACCGTTTCCGGTGCCGATGCCATTCGGCTGGTGCAGGAAACTTTACAATATGTACTGGACTTCACCGGCGAGATCCCCGGCGGCAAGCGGCAGGAATGCGGCAACTATCTGGCTCACGATCTGGAGGGTGCCAAGGCAATGGCTCGGGAGTATCAGCCCATTCTGACAAACTGGACTCCGCAGCAGCTGAATTATCCCGCAGAGGTGCTTACAGGAACAGCTTCCGTCTGAAAAGAAGGGGCTATCTATGACCATATCAAAATATCTGCAAAAAAACGCAGCAGAACAGGATACCGCATCAAATACAACCCTGTCGCCGAACGAGCCGACAGAATCCAACAGTTCTTCCTTATCTGAGCCAAAACCGTCTGTGGTCACTGCTGAACAAACGCCAGAGAACAAGCCCCAAAAACCTTTGGGGAAACTGCTCTGGGAAAGCTTCTGCATCATACTTCCGCCAGTGCTGCTACTGACTGCGGTAGGCGTGGTGGCATACTATATTCTCTGTCCGTCAAAAGGCGAATTTCATGCAGACTGCACTGATACGCTCTACTGGGCAAAAGCGACTTATGACAGCGGAAAACTGATCAACCCAGACTTTTCCTATGCTTGTCTGCTGCCATTTGGCGGCAGCCTGTTGATGTTGTTGTTCCTGCCGCTTTTCGGTTTTTCCATGACAACCAATATGATGGGAATGCTGGTCTTTTTCTTTCTGTTCACAACATCATTGTGTTGGATGCTTCGGCAAATGCACTGGGATTCCCGATGGAACTGCATCACAGCGGCGGCATTCCTCATGCTTCTCAGTGCCAGCAAAAAACTGCGGGAAATCTTCTGGGGGCATACCATTTATTATAGTTTAGGAATCTTATTCCTGTTCTTCGGACTGGCACTGCTGTTCCGGCTGCAAAATCTGTCGGCAATACGTCAGACGCGAGAGGTCCGCATGCATACGATCCTGACCTTTATCGCACTGTTCCTGTTTTTCATACTTTGCTGCACCGACCAGATCACGGCGATCACGATCTTTGCACTGCCTATTCTGGCTGGTCTGTTTCTGGAACGGGTGCTGGATCGAAAAACACCACTGCTGCACCGAAAGAATACTCGTGTACTGCTGCTGTTGCTTTCTCTGGGAATCGCAATCATTGCCGGCATGAAATTGGGAAATCTCTGGGCAAACGGCGTTGTAGGTGCATATGCAGATAATTATTCCAACTGGACTGCTCAGGAAACTTGGACAGAGCACTTTCAAAAACTGCCCTTGGCATGGATGACACTGCTGGGACTGGAGGACATTCCCGACAAAAAACTAATGTCCGGAGAAAGTATCATGAACCTGATCCGTATCATCACCGCACTGATTCTGGCAGTGCTGCCTGTTGCAGCGACCTGCTGTTACGCCAAGTATCGGGGACAGTCCGGCAGACAGATGCATATTTTACTCTGGGCACACTGGACAGTCACCGGATTGATTCTCGTGGGCTATCTCTGCGGTGCACTTTCTGCGGCAAACTGGCGGCTCAGTCCGATCGTCTGCACGGCTTTCATTGTATCTATGGCATTCCTACGCTGGGCAATTACCAAACAGAAAACTATGCAGCGTGTGGCGGGCGTTCTCTGCGTGCCGCTGGCATGTTTCTGCCTGTTAAGTGCCTGCAATGTCCTGTTGCTGCCCACCAATGCGGAGGAAGTCAACGTACAGTACCAGCTGACCAATATGCTGGAGAAACAAGGACTGACCTATGGATATGCCACCTTCTGGCATGCCAATGCAATCACAGTGATCTCCGGCGAAAAACTAAAAGTACGCAATGTCAGCGTAAATGAGAATGGCGTACAAAAGGCGACCTATCAGACTGATTCTAGGTGGTATGAAGATCAGACGGAACAGAAAAACTATTTCCTGCTGCTGAACAACGCCGAATATCAGAAACTTGACGAAAGAAAAGATCCGCTGCTGAATCAGGCAGAACGTTCATTTGTCCTGACAGACAGCAACGGCACAACATATCAGGTACTGGTGTTTGCAAAAAATATTTTCTAAGGCAATACTGAATAAAGCTTGTTCCACAGCATCCCCCAATTCTCATGAAATTATCACAAAGTGTGCCCGCATTTTACAAAAAGATGTGGTATGCTATTGTCATCATGAAAAGACAGCCGGAATCTGTTCCCCAAGATTTCGGCAGATTCCCCGCCGTGTCTTTCAGCATACGGCACAGAGAGGAGTATGTATATGGAAGAATCCAAAAAGCCCAAAAAATCATGGATCTCATACTGGCTGATCGCGTTATGTGTGTTCATGCTGCTTCAGGCGTTTGTGTTCCCGAATCTGTTCAAGGGACGCGTCAAGGAAGTCGGCTACGACACATTCATCAGCATGACAGAGAACAAGGAAATCGGCTCTGTCAAGATCGAAAGCAGTCAGATCACATTTACTGACAAGGACGAAAAGCAGGTATACCAGACCGGCACCCTGAACGATCCGGAACTCATCGACCGGCTGTATGCCTCCGGTGCAAAGTTTGAATCGGAGATCGACAGCGGCACCAGTCCTCTGCTGTACATCCTGATCACCTGCGTGCTGCCCATTGCCCTGATGCTGCTGGTGTTCCACTTCTTCAACAAGAAAATGGTACAGCGTATGGGCGGCGGCGACAGCTCCATGATGTTCGGCATGGGCAAGAGCAATGCCAAGGTCTACGTCAAGTCCACCACCGGTATCAAGTTCAAGGACGTTGCCGGCGAGGAAGAAGCCAAGGAACTGCTGGCGGAGATCGTGGACTATCTCCACAAGCCGGAGCGTTACAAGGAGATCGGTGCTTCCATGCCCAAGGGTGCCCTGTTGGTGGGGCCTCCCGGAACTGGTAAAACCCTGCTGGCGAAAGCCGTTGCCGGCGAAGCCAACGTCCCGTTCTTCTCCATTTCCGGTTCGGAATTCGTGGAAATGTTCGTGGGCATGGGTGCCGCAAAGGTACGTGACCTGTTCAAGCAGGCAAACGAAAAGGCTCCCTGTATCGTCTTTATCGATGAGATCGATACCATTGGTAAAAAGCGTGACGGCGGACAGTATGGCGGCAACGACGAACGGGAACAGACCCTGAACCAGCTGCTGACCGAAATGGACGGCTTCGACGGTTCCAAGGGCGTTGTCATTCTGGCGGCGACCAACCGTCCGGAATCCCTTGATCCTGCCCTGCTCCGTCCGGGACGGTTCGACCGCCGGATTCCGGTGGAACTGCCGGATCTACAGGGACGTATCGACATTCTGAAAGTCCACGCCCAGAAAATCAAGCTGGCAGGAAATGTGGATTTCTCCGCCATTGCCCGCACAGCTGCCGGTGCTTCCGGTGCAGAGTTGGCGAACATCATCAACGAGGCTGCACTCCGTGCCGTTCGTCTGGGACGCTCCTGTGCCACACAGGAAGATCTCATGGAGAGCGTGGAAGTCGTCATTGCCGGCTATCAGAAGAAAAACCGCGTGCTGTCCAACAAGGAAAAGCTGACGGTTTCCTATCACGAAGTGGGACACGCTCTGGTGGCTGCCCTCCAGTCCCAGTCTGCTCCGGTACAGAAGATCACCATTATCCCCCGCACTTCCGGTGCACTGGGATACACCATGCAGGTGGACGAGGGCGAACATTACCTCATGACCAAAACCGAAATGGAAAACAAGATCGCAACGCTTACCGGCGGACGTGCCGCAGAGGAACTGATCTTCCACGAGATCACCACCGGTGCTTCCAACGATATTGAACAGGCAACCAAGCTGGCACGCTCTATGGTGAGCCGGTTCGGTATGAGCAGCGAGTTTGGCATGGTGGCAATGGAAACCGTCCAGAGCCAGTACCTCGGCGGCGATGCCAGCCTGACCTGCTCCATGGAAACCCAGACCAAGATCGACAAAAAGGTCACAGAGATCATTCAGACACAGTACGACAAGGCAATGCAGCTGTTACAGACAAACCAGCCGAAGCTGCACGAGATCGCGAAGTATCTGTACGAACACGAAACGATCACCGGCGAAGAATTCATGCAGATTCTCAACCGCCCGATGATCGAACAACAGTAACCGGAAATTCTTCAAATAGAAAACGCCTCACAGCAGGTCAGTCTGCTGTGAGGCGTTTTGTTTTTAGGGCAATACCGCACAAAGATTGTGCGGCATTGCCTTTATTCCGGCAATGTGCTGATCAGATGTACCAGAAACCGCATCAGAGAAACGGCATCATTGCTGCCCACTTCGCCGTCACTGTCACAGTCGGCATTTTTCTTTGCTGCATCTGTCAGCAAAACAACGCCGGCACAAGTTTTATTCAACAGAACCGCATCGGTAATATCTATCCTGCCGTCCAGATTGACATCACCCAGCACGGTCTTTTCCGAAGTTCCTGTATCCGCTGGTACCTCAAATGTGACAGAACCGATCCTATCGCCGTACACCAGCACGATCGTCACAGTACCTGTCCCGACAATCTTCACAAGCCCTGATCCGGGGTTCGTTATATCGTTATTGATTCTTACAGTGGCAACATTTTCATTGGTGGAGTACCAGATTACATCATAGGATAACACAGTACTGAACAGTGGGAATTCTTCTCCGACGTGCAACAGGCTTTTGTTAGGCGGTGTAATGAAGATTTTGGAAACTGCTGTCGTGGTTGTGGTGGTCGTTGCCTCTGTGAATGACATCGCAGTTGTGATAGTGGCGGCAGTCGTTTTCTCTGTGGTGCTCTGTGTTGTTGTATGCGTAGAAACAGACGGGGAAGTGCATATAGTGGTAGTCGTCGTTTCCGCAGTTGTTGTATTTGTAAAATCAGACGGGTAAGTGCCGTCACTGCATTTTACCTTGGTTGTACTCAGATAATCCGGACAGAACGATTTCCACTCTGCACAAGTGCCGTTATAGGTAATATAGTCTTCGAAATTCCACCCGGCTGAACTCATGTCATCTCCGTAAAACCGCCCGTCTGTACAAAACACCGGTGTATCGGTATATACTTTGCACTGGGAAAGATACTGCTCACAGGTACCCTCATACTGAATTGCCACATCGTTTTTGTAATGCCCGCCCTGATTTGTATTGGAAGTCACACAGCGAATATCCCCAATGGCAGAAAGCATGTTTGGAACGACTACACGTGCACGCCAAAAATTCTCCACCATTCCGCTTGGATCGGAAATTTTTTTACAGGACACCTGCATTTTTCCGATTTCAGTAACAGGAATATCCTCGATCGTTTCCGGAATTTCTACAACAACTGTATTGCCTTCCGTATGAGAAGAACCCACAAGAGAAATGCTGTCTGTATGATTTTCAGAAGTGGTCATATGATACATTACCGAGGTTTCAATTACAACCCCTGTAATCCGAATATGACTGTTGGAAACAGTATCTCCTACAGTGTCATCCCAATAGGTTTCTGTCACGATCACATAGTCAATGGTGGAATGCCACTCCCACCACACAGGATCAGACATTTGATTCCCTTTTTCTTGGTAATGCTTTGTTTCCGAAGCAGTTTCCCCACTTGCTGCAAAAACGTGTTCCTGTGGGAGCAGAACAGCTTGCGGCAGCGTTCCGCTTCCCGCCAAGCACAGCACTCCGGCGACTGCTGCCGCCGTGATTTTTCGTAAAAAGCCCATGCAAATCCCTCTTTCTGTTTTTAAACTGCCAGATACCGACAGCATCTATTTGTAATTATACCACAAAATATACAAAAAGTCAACTCACACGCAAAAAAGCTGTCACATGATTCTTTGCATGTGACAGCTTTTTATAACAACAATTGTTTATGCTTCTGTAGGTGCAGAAGAATCTCCATTTTCCGTGGGCTTTTCTTCTGTCGGTTCTGCTTCTGTTGCAGAGGTTTCCGGTTCTGCCGGTGTTTCCTCAAACTGAGAGGGATCCATTTTGCCCTGCATCAGGGTTTCGAAGTCGTCCTTCTCGATCTTCTCGTGGATCATCAGATACTTTGCCAGCAGTTCCAGTTGATCCATATGCATTTGCAGGATCGCCGTTGCCTTGTCGTATGCCTTTTCCACGATGTTCCGTACTTCGTCATCGATCTCACCGGCAACGCGGTCGGAGTAATCGCGGGACGAGCCCAGATCTCTGCCGAGGAAAACCTCGTTCTGGTCATTGCCATAGACGATCGGTCCCAGCTTTTCGCTGAAGCCGTAACGGGTCACCATGCTCCGTGCGGTAGAAGTGGCACGTTCCAGGTCATTGGAGGCACCGGTGGAGATGTCGTCCAGCACCAGCTGTTCTGCCACACGTCCGCCCAGCAGCGTGATGATGTTTTCTTCCATTTCCTTTTTGGAAACGAAGCTTTTGTCCTGCTCCGGCAGGGACATGGTATAGCCGCCAGCCATACCTCTGGGGATAATGGACACCTGATGCACCTTATCCTGATGATCGCAGTAATAGGTGCAGACTGCATGCCCTGCCTCGTGGAATGCGGTCAGCCTCTTTTCCTTGGGCGTTACCTTATGGGACTTCTTTTCCGGTCCGGCGATGACCTTGATAGTCGCCTCCTGAATTTCGTCCATGGTGATTGCCTTTTTATTTTTCCGTGCAGCAAGCAGGCAGGCTTCATTCACCAGATTTTCCAGATCAGCACCGGTAAATCCCACGGTAGACCTGGCAATGGTAGTCAGGTCTACGTCCGGTCCGATGCTCTTGCTCTTGGTGTGTACTTTCAGGATCTGTTCCCGACCCTTGACGTCCGGATAGCCAACTACGATCTGACGGTCAAACCGTCCCGGACGCAGCAGAGCCGGATCCAGAATATCCCGCCGGTTGGTGGCAGCAATGACAATGACGTTGTCCTTGCCGGTAAAGCCGTCCATTTCCACCAGCAGCTGGTTCAGGGTCTGTTCCCGTTCATCGTGTCCGCCGCCGATGCCGGTGCCGCGGTGGCGGCCGACTGCGTCAATTTCATCGATAAAGATAATAGACGGAGCGTTTTTCTTCGCCTGATCGAACAGGTCACGGACACGGGACGCACCGACACCCACAAACATTTCCACGAAATCCGAACCGGAAATGGAGAAGAACGGGCAGCCGGCTTCTCCTGCAACAGCTCTCGCCAGCAGAGTCTTACCGGTTCCGGGAGGTCCCATGAGCAGTACGCCCTTGGGAATACGGGCACCCAGTTCCGCATACTTCCGCGGATTTTTCAGGAAGTCTACGATTTCTTCCAGTTCATGCTTTTCCTCATCGGCACCTGCCACATCGGCAAAGGTTGCCTTGCGGGTGTTCGCCTGATTCTTGATGTTTGCCTTGCCGAAGGTGGTGTACTTGCCGCCGCCGTTTGCCTGCCGCATCATGAATACGAACAGGAAGATCATCAGCCCCAGCAGCACCAGTGTGGGAATCAGCGTCAGCAGCCACGAAGTATCCCGAATCTTATAATAGTCCACCTGCAGCGGAGCATCGGGGTGCTTCTGGTTATAGCTGGTGCGATAGTCCTTCGTATCATCACGGAATACCGATACATTGGGCACATCATAGGTCAGCTTATCCCCGTCGTCCAGCGTCAGCTTCAGTTCGCCGGAGCCCAGATCCAAGGTGTACGCAGTAACTTCATAATTATCGAAGTACTTCATAATGTCGGAATATTTGGTTTCTTTGCCGCCGGTTTTCAGCCCGTTCAGCAGGAAAACCAGTGCCACGATCAATACCACGACAACGAGCAGATACGCTCCGATCCCACGGCCTTTCTTTGGTGTCAAATTACATTCACTCCATTCTGTTGAAAAGAAAACCGGCAGGCAGCATTGCCGCCAGTTCTCTCTATATCATTGCGAGGGAACTGCTGCATCAAGTTTACACCATTTCCCGAGAATTTCCAGCACCAGCAGCCGTCTGGTTTCTCCGTCCGGACAAACTCTTGCGGCACAGCCCACGCCCTCGGCGAAAATCACCCCATCTGCATCTGCCAGCACATGAGCCGTGCGGCGGCGTTCCGGCGGAAGATTCGCCTGTATCAGTTTTTTCAGAGCAGAGGTAAACCCTCTGCCGGAAAGCTGCATGCGGTCGCCGGACTGTCTGGGACGCAGGAAGATTTCACCTTTTATTTTATCATAATCCAGACACGCATTTGCAAATTTTTTATGAATATTTGCAACATTTTCCGCAGGCGACACTGTTTCCAGTCGGGCATGCAACACAAAACCTGAAAAAAGCCGGTTTTCCCCCATTTGCAGAGGGATCGCTTCCGGCAAAGGCTCCGGCAGCTGCACCGTTTCTATGGTCAGTGTGCCCGACTTTCCCACAGCATAAACAGCACCAGACAAATTCCACCTGCCGCCCTGCCGTGCCAGTGCCGCCAGCCGTTCCAGCAGCGGAGCTTCACAGGAGATCCCCGCCTCCTCCAGCAGCATGGCAATACACCGGAACTGCAACGCCTCGTGAAGCGTTTCCAAACCGGAAAGGGTATTCTTTCCGGTATGGCATTTGGCATAGGCTGCCTGTGCCTGCTGGTGCAGGAAATCGTCCCCCCGCCGCAGGCTCCGCAGGGTATAGGAAACCGTGCGTTCTACAGAAGGGTTCAGCTGTTCCAGTGCCGGAATCACCTGATGCCGGATCCGGTTGCGGGTGTAGGCATCGGTGAGGTTGGTGCTGTCGGTAACATAGGTCTGCCCCAGTGAGTCCAGATACTGTTCCACCTGCCGCCGTGTCACCCGCAGCAGCGGACGGAGAAACCGCCCGTTTTTCGGCGGAATTGCCGTCAGTCCATGCAGGCTTGCTCCCCGCACCAGCCGGTGCACTGCCGTTTCCAGATTGTCCGAGGCAGTGTGTGCCGTGGCGATCCAGTCCGCCTGCACCTGTGCAAAGGCAGCATACCGGCATTCCCTTGCCGCCAGTTCCTCGGAGCAGTGCTCCTGTACTGCCCTTGCTGCCGGATTCACATCATAGACCGCCAGCCGCACGCCCAGCCCTGCACAAAGCTGCTGACAGAATGCTCTGTCCCGTTCGCTTTCGGCTCCGCGGAGGTGGTGATTGACATGCACCGCCGTAATTGTAATACCCAGCACCGGACGCAGTTCCAGCAGGCAGCGGAGCAGACACACGCTGTCCGCCCCGCCGGAAAGGGCACAGCAGACAGTTTGTTCCGGTTCCAGACAGTGCAGCTCCCGCAGTTGCTCCAGTACTGCACGGGAAATGGCATCAGCCCTCATCACGCATTTCCGCATTGGAGAAGCGAGTGAACTGACCGTCCCACATCAGCTTGACGGTGCCGGTTTCGCCGTGACGGTTCTTTGCCACGATGCACTCGGAAATGTTCGGCGTGGGGCTGTCCTTATTATAGTAAGCATCCCGATAGAGAAACATTACAATGTCCGCGTCCTGCTCGATAGAACCGGATTCACGGAGATCAGACAGCATCGGCCGCTTGTCGTTACGTCCTTCCGGACCACGGGACAGCTGGGACAGAACAATAATGGGAATATCCAGTTCTTTCGCCATGATTTTCAGCTGACGCGTCAGTTCCGAAACCACCAGTACACGGTTGTCGGTTTTCAGGGTGGAACCCATCAGCTGGAGATAGTCAATGACCACCAGTCCCAGATTCTTCATACGCCGCAGCTTCGCCTTGATCTGCTGCACGTTGATGCTGGCAGTATCGTCAATGTACATGGGCAGTCCGCTAAGAACGCCGGCACTGGTGGCAAGCCGCACCCAGTCCTCGTTGGTGAGAAAGCCGTTGCGAAGCTTCTGGGAATCTACCAGTGCTTCCGAAGAAAGCATACGGGTGGCAAGCTGCTCCTTGGACATTTCCAGCGAAAAGATCGCCACTTCCTTGCCGCTGTGCCGTGCCACGTTGGTAGCAATATTCAGGGCGAAAGAAGTTTTACCCATACCGGGGCGGGCAGCGATCAGCAGCAGATCCGACTTGTTCAGACCGGAAGTCACCGTATCCAGATAGGAAAATCCTGTTCTGGCACCTACATATTTTTCTTTGTCCGGCCCTGCAATTTTGCCCACATGGTCATAAGCTTCACAAATGGCATCGCCGATCTTGGTCAGCCCCTGCACGTCCTTGCCCTGCCGAATGTCATAAATCCGCTGTTCTGCCGCGTCCATGAGCATCTGGGCACTGCCCTCGCCGGACTGAATGTCCTGCAAAATGCCCCGTGCCGCATATGCCAGACAACGGATATAATATTTTTCCGTGACAATGGCACAGTAGCTCTCGATATTCGAGGTAGACGGCACACTGTTGATTAACGCCGCCAGATAGTTTCTGCCCTCTGCGGCGGTTTCGAACACCTTGCGTTGCACTGCCACATTGAGCACCGTCACCACGTCTGCTCTTTCACCGGAAGTGAACATTTGCAGAATGATCTGGAACAGTTCCTGATGCTGGGGATTGAAAAAGCATTCCGGACGAACGGTTTCCAATACTACCGGCAGTACATTCGGGTCTTGCAGAATGGCACCCAGCACGGTCTGTTCTGCTTCCAGACTAAAGGGCAGTTCTGCGGCTTCGTTGGAAGAATACACTGTATCTGCCATGAAAATCCCTCCTTGGAAAAATAATGCGGGACGAAAACCGTACCCGCATTGCTCTGTTGCTGATGATTCTGGGCAATACCGCACAAAGATTGTGCGACAGATGCGTCGTCAAATTTTTCGTCAGATGAAACAAAAAGCGGAGTGAATACTGGATGTATTCAC
>OAWJ01001487.1_pt1 | contig 12645 bp, 3 predicted proteins | sample 1517021 | NCBI WGS metagenome assembly OAWJ01 (sample SAMEA2580121, study PRJEB22360) | human gut metagenome | biome: human gut; feature: human-associated habitat; material: faeces | place: Denmark | collected 2008/2010
CGTCGGTCGCCGACTCGTCACGCCAGGTCAGGTTGCTGCGGATGGTGCCGCTCACGAGCGACGCACGCTGCGGAACAGTCGCAACCACATGGCGCAGCTGGTCGAGCGGCCAAGCGCGCACGTCGGCACCCATCACGCACACGCTGCCGGCGCCCGTGTCGTACAGGCGCGGGATGAGCGAGACGAGCGTCGACTTACCACTGCCCGTACCGCCAATAATGCCGAGCGTCTTGCCCAGCGGGAGTTCCAGCGTCACATCGTTGACAGCATTGGCCGCGCCGGCGCCAAACGAGAAGCTCGCATGGCTCAAGCTCAGCGCAGGAACGGGAGCGACATTGCCCGGCTTGGGCAGCGCGACCGGCTGGTTGCCCTCGTCGGTGATGCTCGGCACGCAATTGAGCACCTCGTTGATACGTGACGCACTGGCGCTCGCCTTGGTAAAGACCACGACCAGGTTGGCGACGTACACGATGGAGGTGAGCGTCTGCGTCATGTAGTTCACAAACGCCATGACCTGACCCTGCGTGAGCTCGCCCACGTTGACCTGGATGCCGCCCACCCACAGGATGGCGCACACGCCCAGGTTCATCACCAAAAACGTGACGGGGTTGAGGATCGACGAGAGCTTGCCCACCGCGATTGCGGCACGCGCCTGGTCATCGGCCGCCCTGGCAAAACGCTCACGTTCGTGACCCTCGCGCACAAACGCCCGGACCACGCGGGCGCCCGAAAGTCCCTCGCGGCAAATAAGCGCGATGCGATCGAGCTTTGCCTGCAGCTGCCTGTAATACGGGATGCAGCGCGCCATGACAAACCAAAACACCAGGCCGATGGCGGGCGTGCAAATCAAAAAGATCATGCCGAGCTTAAGGTCGATGGCAAGGGCCGCGACCATGGAGCCCACCGCCAGGAAAGGCCAGCGGATGAGCATGCGCACGCCCAGCGCCACGGCGAGCTGCACCTGGTTGACGTCGTTGGTAATGCGCGTGATGAGCGACGGCGTGCCAAAGCGGTCGAGTTCGGCATAGCTCAGCTTATTGATGTGCTCGTAGAGCGCGCCGCGAATGTCGGTGCCCATGCCCTGCGAGGTCAGCGCCGCCATCTTTTGGCAGACAAGCGTAAACGAGATGCCGATCACGGCCATGGCGGCGAGCACCATGCCGTAGTGGACGACGGCACTCACGTCGTGCGCACCGATACCTTTATCAATCATCTGGGCAATCACGAGCGGCGTAAGCAGGTCAAAGATCACTTCGATCAACTTGCACGCAGGACCAATCACCATATACCGGCGAAACTTACCACCAAAACGCCTGAGCAGCTCAATCATAAAAAGGCGCTCCCTATCATCATCTCTCTTCAATCTGATTCATGATAGTACGGAGAACCCTAGAGATGCGTAAGCAACTCGTCATTTCTAACGGGATTCAGTTTTCAGGGGGGGGTATACGTGCACACCCAGCCAGTGTCGGGTCAACTAGCATGGTATATTTACATTAGTGCTACCAAGTTAGTCGCCGACCCTTGAAATGAGGTGCCGAGATGAACGACATTCTCGCAAGAAGAGCAAGACGAGCAACTGTGGGCATCGCCCTTTCCGCGGCACTTGTCGCGGGAATCGCCCCCGTAACGGCGATCGCGGCAGAAACCAGCTCCCCCACCGGTGCAGTTGCCTTGCAGACGGAAGATGCGGCCGCCGCAAAAGAAAAAGCGTATGCAGCCATGCAGGAAGCGCTCAAAAACCTCGAGGCCGCAAAAGACGCCGCAAGTCCCGAGAAAATTGCGGAAATCGATGATGACATTGCCGCTTCTCAAGAGCTCTACGACAAGATGATGGCGGAAGCCGCCAAATCTAGTGAACCCCTTCCCGCCATGCGAGCGAACGTCGCTGCAGCCCAAGCCGATTACGACAAGGCCAGCAACCGGGTAAGCGAGCTTAAAGCAAAAGTAGAAAAGGCGCTCGCCGACAGGGATTACGAAACTGTTTTGCAGTTGCGTATGGAGGTCAAAATGGCGGATTCGGAAAGAGAATCTTGTGGATATAAGCTTGACCACCACCGACGTACGCTCGAAAGTCAGGAAGATCAGGTTAAGATTTTCGAAGATGGAGCGGAGAAAGCAAAGGCCAACATCGACGCATGCACAACCAAGCGAAATGCGCTCCTCAGCGATTTGAATAAGGCGCAAGCGGCCTATGACGACGCCTGCAAGGCATACGAAGAGGCAAAAGCCGCGGCAGACAAGGCCACCTCGCCCGAGGTAACGCAACCGACCGAGACAACGCCTCCCTCCGGCTCGACGCAACCGGCCGAGACGACACAGTCCGCCAGCTCACCCGCGACCGGCAAAGACACCGCGCCGAGCTCCACCAAGCAAGCGAATTCGAACGGCAGGCAAGCAAATACAACCACCGGCACACTCGCAAACACAGGCGACACAACGCCAAGCGCAATCGCACTAGCAGGAATCGCCGTCGCAGGCCTCGGAATAACCGCCACAGCCACACGCCGCATCAAGAACTCAAAATAGCCGCCAGAGCATACTACCTTCGCCAATCCACAAACCCAGAGACAAAAGAGGGCCGTTTCCCCAACCCAGGGAAACGGACCTCTTTACTTGAAAAAACAAATGGTAATGCCATTGTCTCTTGAAGCACATCGCCACCGCGCTCCAAACAACACCAACGAGCAGCATTCCTTAAGGGATAGATTTAATTAGGCTAACGCGCCTTTACGGGTGATTTTTGGACGAAGTGGTCCCGGTGCCGGCGGGCTGTTTGGTAGTCGAGCGATCCCGCAGGCAAAGCCGAGGACCAGCGAGACACCAAACACTTCGCCGCCTCCTGGACCGCGTAGCCATCGATGTTTTGGCAAAGCCAGCGAGCGCCACCCAGAGCGAACAAGTTGGCATGAAAAAGGCAAGGCATAGACCTTCTGGTCATGCCTTGCCTTTTGAATGACAAATTGTCGCTCTGGGTGGCGCGCAGCGTCGAGCATTGCGCGGTTTGGTAAAACCGCGCAAAAAGAAAGCCCGTGCGCTCGATGGATTCGGATGCCCGACAGAGGCTCCTTATGGCTGCTTCCTTCCGGACCTGACCAGATTCGGAACATGTCGTCATCCGAACCCATCGAACGCGCTAGGCGCTCGGTATATCTTACCTGCTCCCGCCCGCCACGGCAAGTGGGGCGAACCCATCGGATGGATTCGCCCCACTCGTGCATATCGCTAACGGCGCCTGCGGTACAGGACCGCGCCGCCCACTGCGGTCAGCGCGCCGATGCCGGCCATGGCCGCGAGCGCCTCGACCGGTAGGCTGCGGTCGCCGGTGTCGGGCATGCCGCCCTTGGAGCCGTCGCCGCCGGAGCCGCTGCCGGAGCCGTTATCTGAGCCGCCGCCCGAGCCACCGCCCGGCGTACCGGGGTTCTCGGGGGTGCCGGGGGTCCCGGGCTCCTCGGCGTAGCTGTTGGTGAAGACTGGCGGCACGTTGGCGTCGCCCTCGTAGGAGACCTTCGCCGACAGGTAGCCCGTCTTGGTGCCGTCGGCCGCCTCGTCGCTCACCGTGACGACGATCTTGTGCACCGCCTTGTCGTAGGTCACGTGCGCCTGGCCGTCGTCGACCTCGCTCACCGTGAAGGTGTAGGTGCCAGCCTGCTTGAACGTCAGCGCATCGAACGTGACGCTGCCGTCCGCGGCATTCTTGGCGGTCGACATGACCTTACCGTCCCGGCTCTTGAGCTCAAAGCCAAACTGGCCCGCCTTGAGCTCGGCGCCCTTGAGCACCTTGGCGGCGCCCAACTTGAGGGTGACGGGTGCGGCCTCGTAGCCGTTGGTGAAGGTCACCGAGGTGTCGTTCGCGGCATTGCCCTCGGCATCCATGAGCTCGTGCTTGACGGCGAGCGTGCCGTTACCGGCGTCGACAACCGTCGTGCGCACGCGGTACGTCGTCTTGTCGTACGTCACGCCGCCCGCCGTGCCGACGACCTCGCGCAGCTCATAGCTGTGCGTGCCGGGCGCGGTGTAGGTGACGGGGCTGAGCGCGACCGTGCCGTCGGCGGCGTTCTTGCCCGTTGCCGCGACGCTCTCACTGCCGTCGGCGGCAATCTCGACCAGCTGGAACTCGAACTCGCCCTCGGCCAGGTCACGGCCCTTAAGCTTCTTGCTCACCGCGATCCGGTCGGTGACGGAGCTCGGCGTCGGGTTCACGACGTAGGTGTTGGTGAACTCGAACGCGCCCCTGCCCTCGGGCGTGCCCTCTGCGGGCAGGACCTCCGCGGCGAGCGTGCCCGCGTTGGTGTCCTCGACCACCCTGACCGTGAAGGTCCTCGTCGCCGTCGCGTCGTTGACCACGCCGTCGACCGAACCGGACTCGCCCACCCGGTAGGCGAACGTCTTGGTACGCAGGCCGTCGCCGTCGATCTCGACGTCATCGAGGTCGCTCGGCTGCTTAAACGTGACATGGCCCAGCTCGACGTTGCCGGCGGCGTCGTTGGTCGCCTCGGTCACCATCTTGCCGGAGGCGTCGACCGGTGCGGGCGCGCCGTTCAGCGGTGCGATCTTAAAGGTGTACTTGCCCTCTATGTCGGCCTGCGTGAGGCCGAGTCCAGCCTGGCCGAGCGCCAGCGTCTTGGTGCCCGCGAGGTCGACTGTCGCCTCGTTGGTGCCGTAGCCGTTCACGAACGACAGCGTGCTGTCGGAGCCCTCGGGGTAGACCACGCTAACGTCCAGCCCGCCCTTGCCGTCATCGGTCACCTTGACCGTGATGTCGAAGCTCGAGGCGGTCGCCGTCACGCCCGCGGACAGCTGGTCCGCATCGTCCTCGGATACGGTATAGGGAATGGCCCAGGAGCCGTCAGCGGCCCTGGTGGCGATGCCGTCCGCCACCATCCGCTCGAGAGCGTCGGTGGTGTAGGCAATGGGCGAGAACGCGAGTCCCGCGGTCTCGCCGTCGCCGGAGGCCTGGTTGGACGCGGTCGCGACCACGTCGCCCTGGGCATCGCGGACGGAGAACGAGAACTCGCCTGCCGCCGCGGCGCGGCCCGTCAGCGTCTTGGTGGCATTAATTGCCACGTTGCCCTCGCCGCCGAGCGTTCCGGTGGCCTCGTAGGAGTTCTCGAACGCGACCGTCACGGGCGCGGGCGTCTCCGTGGCGTCATCTGCCGTGGAGACCTCGCTGCGTGCGACCTCGACACCGTCCTTGGCAACCGTGGTCGTGACCGTGAGCTTGCCCGTCGCGGCGTCGTAGCCGGGCGCGATGGTCACCGTGCGCGGCGCGGTGTCGTTGGTGTAGCCCTCGCCGCCGAGCTTGGTCTCGGTGACGGTGAAGCTGTAGGTCTTGCCCGCGTCGGCGTCGGTGAACCTCACGTCGCTGCCCGCAGCACCGCCGACGAGGTCGACCAGGTCGGCCTCTCCGTCATCGGCAGCGGCCACGGCGTAGGCAACCTTTCCGGACGGCCACGCCTTGTCGGTCTTGAGGCCGAGCTTGGCGGCCGTCTCGGCGTCGGCGGTCACGGTGAAGGCGAACTGTCCCGCCTCCATGGCGCGGCCGGAGAGCGTCTTGGACAGGCGCACGCCCGCGCGGGCCGAGTAGTCGAGCTCGGTCGTGTAGGTGTTGACGAAGTCGCCGCCGCTCACCTGCGCGATCGCGGGCGTCGTGGCCGTGAGGTTGCCGGAGCCGTCGTCGGTCACGGTCACCGTCATCGTGGCGGCGTGGCCGTCGTAGTCCACACCGGCGATGGCGGAGCCGTCATCGGGCCTGACCTCGCGCACCGTGTAGGTGAAGGTCTTGGCGCGCACGCGCTTGCCGCCGACCTCGGCGAACCCGGCATCCTTGATGTCGTTAAGCGTGTAGCGGATGGGGCCGAAGTCGAAGGCGACCCTATCGCCCGCCTTGGTGCCGGCGGCCGTCACGCTGACGGTCTTGGAGCCGTCGGCGGAGCCCTCGGGCATGGGAGCGCCGTCCTCGCCCGTGAGCGCGAACTGGAAGCTATCGCCCTCCGCCCAGTCGCGGCCCTCGAGCGTCTTGGTGAAGGGTCCCGCGGTGGAGACGTCTCTGCCCTCGGTGGCCGTTCCGTACGTGTTGGTGAACGCGACGGTCGCGCCGTCCTCGGTCACGGCGCCTTCGGCCTTGGAGCCGTCGGCCCCGTTGACCGTGGTCGTGTAGCCCTCGGCGGCGTCCTCGGTCACGGTGTAGTGCGCGCCCACGGGCAGGCCGGCGACGGTCTTCTCCCCGCCGTCCTTGAGCGTGAAGGTCGCCTTGCCGTCCGTGAACGTCACGGCGTGCTCGCCCTTGCCGAAGGTGCCGGAGACGGGCTCGCCGTCCCCGTCGGCCAGCGCGACCGTGAAGCCGAACTCGCGCTGACTGTCGCCACCGACGACCGTCTTCTTGACGGTGAGGCTGCCCTCGCGGGGCACGCTGTTGTGGGTCGTGTTGGTCTGCGACTCGTTCTCGCCCACCTCGACCGTGGCGGTGTTGGCGATGTCGTCGACCACGGCGGCTTCGGCGGAGACCTTCACGTCGAAGCTGAGCGTGCCCGTGGCGCCCGCAGTCTGCTCGCCGAGCGACCAGGTAAGAGTGCGCGTCGCGGCGTCGTAGGCGGCGCCGTCGGCAGAGCCCTCGACGTAGTCAACGCCCTTGGGCAGGACATCGGTCACCGTCACGTCGGCCGCCTGCGCGGCGCCCCTGTCGTCGACGCTGTTATTGGCCCAGCCGATGGTATAGGTGAGAGTATCGCCCACGCCCACCGATTTGCCATCCACATCGACCTTGGCGCCCGAGGCGTCCGCCTTGGTGACAGTCTTGGTGTTGTCGTGCGGCGTGAAGGTGTTGGTGAAAGTCTTCTTGCCCCGCTCGTTGGAGATCTCGGCCTTAAGGCCGGCGCCGGTCTGAGTCACCGTGACGTCGAAGGTGTAGGCGTGCGCGTCGTCCTCAATCAGGGCATCGCCGCTTGCCTTCTCGGTCACGGTCGCGTGGTAGGTACCCGGATTGGTGAAGCTGAGCTCGCCAAAGGAAACCTTGCCGTCCTTGTCATTCTTCGCCTCGATCGGGTAGCCCTCGAGCACATTGCCCGCGCCGTCGGCGAGGGAGAGCTCAAAGGCGAACTCCCCCTCCCGGAGGCCGGGCTTGCGGCCGCCCGCGAGCACCTTGGTGAGCTCGGGGACGGACGCCGTGGCGGGGGCGGGGTCGAAGGTGTTGGTGAAGGCGGCGGAGGAGACCTGGTCTGCCGCGATGGAGCCATCGGCCTTGGATCCCTCGGCTCCGTTCACCGCGGCCTTGTAGCCATCGGCGGCACGTTCGGTCACCGTGTAGGCGGTTCCCGCGGGCAGCCCCGTGATCCTCGCCGTCTGGCCATCTTTGAGCTTGAGGGTCGCCTTGCCGTCCTTGAACGTCGCGTCACCGTAGGCGCCGGACACGCCGTGGCCCGCGGCATCGGTGGCCTCGACCGCAAACTCAAATGTCTTGTCCGCGTCGACCGCCAGGCCCTCGCGCGCCGCGACGGCCTTGGAGACGTCGAGCTCGCCCGTCTTCACGGTGTTGGTCACGGTGAAGCCGTCCTCGGCGTCGCCGGTGACCTTAGAGCTGTAGCCCTCGACGGCGTCCTCGGCCACGGTGTAGCGGACCTCGGAGCCGGACTCGGAGTACTTGGCCAGGCCCTTGAAGGAGCCCTTCCAGCCGTTGGCCTCGTTGAGCTCGATCGACTGGCCGGCGTCCTCGCCGTCGGCGAGCAGGCGCACGGTGGCCTTCTTGGCCGCCGGGCCGACCCACTTCTTCTCGACGGGCACCGAGACCTTGGCCGTGGAGGTGTTGGTCACGGTGAAGCCGTCCTCGGCGTCGCCGGTGACCTTAGAGCTGTAGCCCTCGACGGCGTCCTCGGCCACGGTGTAGGCGATCACGGCGCCGGAGGCATCACGCTGCGGCAGGTTGGAGAAGACGCCCTCCCAGCCGTCAGACTCGCTCAGGGTGATCGAATCGATGACGGTATCGCCGTTCTTGAGATTTACTTTAACCTTATTAGGATGGGGAATCCTGAGGTTCTCCCAGACCTTTTTGATGGGAATGTTGATGTTCTCGGACTTGCCGATGACGACACCGCCGTTGGCGCCGATACCACCTCCCAACGGCGCCGTATTGCCAGAGATCGTCAGCGACGTCTGACCGCCGCCGAGGTTATACACATCCTCGCTCATCACAGATTTAAGCGCGACGTTCGGCGTGGCGTCGGTAAAGGACAGGGGCTCGCCGTTGTCACCATCGGGCGTAAATCGCGGGATTTTGGGGTTTGTTGCCGCAGTGGTGCCCTCGGGGTTAAACAGTCCACCGTCTCTGTACCAGCTGACCTTTCCACCGCCCGGAGCGCGGTTGGCCAAGGTCAGTTTGTATTTGGCGTCTTTGGCGCCGGTGAAGACGAAGTCGTCTCCCGCCTCGTCAGCCGCGTTCTTGGCGATCAGGCCGCCGTCCTGGACGTAGACCTTGGCATCTCCGGTCGGGCAGAACCACATGCCGCCGCCCTGCTTAACCGCATGGTTATCAACAACGAGAGCGTTTTCGATGTGGAGCGTGCTATAGCCAAGATACTCGTTGCCTTCGCTATACACGCCGCCGCCCATGCTCCAAGCAGTATTGCCCTTGATCTCGCCCGCACTGAGCGTGACGTCATTCGAATAGGTATAGACGCCTCCGCCGGCGGAAGCGGAGTTGCCAGATATGGACCCACCCTGCATGGTGAAATCGGTATTCCCCTTTTCGCCGCCCTGACAGCCCGGGTCGACCACACACACTCCGCCGCCTTTGCCGTTGCCAGACGCAACGTTGTTCTTAATCTCTCCACCCGTCATGGTGAACTCGGCGTTGCCCTCAATATGAACTGCTCCGGAAGGATCGTAGGCCGCCTCTAGCCTACTGCTCCTGTTGCCGGAAATCTGACCACCAGTCATCGTGAACTTGGCTCTTTGGTTTTCGCCGTTACCCTGGCCATACGCAAGCACCGCGCTGCCTCGATAACCGTTGTTGCCCTCGATGCTGCCTCCGCTCATGTCAAAGCGAGCGTCGCCCCACAAAATGACGCCAGAAGATGTAAGCCAATAGCAATTGGTGGCCCCGGTAACGACTCCGTTGTTACGGATAACGCCACCCCTCATAACTACATGAGCGCCGCTGGACGCGCGAACGGCACCGCAATACGAATGGCGCAGCTCGCACTGCTCGATAACGCCGCCCTTCATGGTAAGCGAGGCCTTGTCTCCCGACACGTCGACGGCACCCGCGTTATCACTGCTCGTGGTACCGTCGTACACAACGGCCTCGTCAGAGAGTACAACCGCTCCCTTGCTAGAAATAATGGCGCCCTTGTTGTAGCGACCCCTCAGGGACACTTTCCCCGACAGCTCGAGGGATGCCCTCTCGGCAACATTGACCAGTACGGAGACGCCGCTTTTCTTTGCCAAGATGGTATAGGGCTTATCCGACCTGATCTTAATCATCTTCCCAGCAGGAATCGTGAGCGTGGAGCCGAGCTTCACGTGCTTTTTCAGGGTGATGACGGTTTCCTCGCCAACGGGGGCCTCGTTGACCAGATGCTGAAGGGTCTTGGTGCTGTCATCGCTCACGGTATCGCCGACGCCGTCATCGATGGACTCGCGCGTGTAGACGATATCGACGCCAGAGCTCGGGAGGTTCTCCGAGTCGGTAATGTCATCCATGCTGTTTTCGATTGTGATCTTTTGAACCGTGCTGTCGCCAAACATACCCGAGGGTATTTTGGTGAGGCCGCGCCCGATCGTCACATCCTTCACGCCATCTACGCCCGAGAAGGCTGCCGTGCCAACGGAAGTCACGGAATCCGGAATGGAAAGCTGCTCCGGCAACGTGCCGTAATAGAAGGCGTAGTCGCCAATTGTCTCAAGTGCCCTGGGAAGCTGGACGGCGACGTTGCTCTGGATAAAGGCCCAGTCACCGATGCTCTTCAGGCTGTCGCAGAGTCCCACGATCTTAACCGGCGTGTAGCAGAACGCATTGTCCGGAATGTTCTGAAGCGAGGACAGATCCACGGACGCCTGCAGATTTTTGCACTCGTAAAACGCCCCCCAGCCCATCTTTGTTACCTTGCTTAGATTGGGCACGCTCACCAGGCTGGCACACCCCTGGAAAGCAGAGGATCCGATGCTCTTCAATGTGCCCGGGAAATCGATGCCGGTTAAACTCGAGCAATTCCGAAACGCCCCATCCCCGAAGGACTCGATTTCGCTCAGCGCGGTAACGGACGTGAGAGAGGTGCATCCGTCAAACATGTGCGATGGGATCTTGGTAACCGAAGCGGGCAACGACACGCTTGTCAGAGACGTGCAGTCTTCGAACACGCCCGTTATGGTGTCGGAGAAGGCGACATCTTTTGGAAATTCGATGCCCGTGAGGGCCGTAGCCCCCTCGAAGGCGCCCGAGCCCGAAATCATTTTGAGGGTGGAAGGGAGATCGATCTCCAAAAGGCTGCTGCAGCCATAGACCATCATGTTGGCGCTAATCTCCTCGACGCCCTCATCGAAATAGAGCTTTTCGAGCGAGCCAGCGTTTTGCAGCGAGCAACCGAAGTTCTTGATGGAGCCAGGGATATGGAGCTCCTTGACCTTTGCGAACCTCCGGAAATTCCCTCCGTACATTTTTTCGAGCGTGTCGGGAAGCGTCAGCTGCTCAACGTTCTCGGCCACGATACCAGACGAGAAATAAAGTTTGGTGACTTTGTAGGTCTGGCCACCATGCTCGATGGAGCTGGGCACACTCACCGCGGTCACACTGTCGTCGGCAACAATACATGTGATTTCCGCCGTGCCTTTATCCGTGGTCTCGCACGAATAGGTCACGCCGTCCTGGGTGATCTCAAACTCCTCCGCAGTATACGCAGTCCGCGATGCCGTGGCCGCATATGCGACACCGGCCGTCGCGCCAACGGATAAACATCCGAAGCCGAGAACCAGCGCAAGGCAGAGAGCAGCGACTCTCTGCCCCCCCCCGCCGAAAACTTTCCTCTCCAATTCCCTTCTCCCCCTTTGGTGTCGCCTTCTCTTCCCAAGAGCGATCTATTGATTAGGACAGTTCAAAGACAACATTATGCCCAAAGAGGTCCATCATGGAGATAATCCACGTCTTCGCCCGAAATGGTAATTAATTGGCAGGATTAATTGGCAAACAACTGAACGAAGAACAATCTACTAATGGCATATAAATGGCGGCGTCAACACCTGAGGTGCATAGTATCCGATCCCCAGACACCACCATCGAGCACCACAAGGCACAGGATTGATTTGTTTAGATTCACGTGCCTTTACGGGTGTTTTCCTAGCCCCAAAAAGACTGGTCTGACGCTGCGCCACGAAAAGGACCTATCTACTACGTTTAGGCCGCAAGGGTCAACCATAGCCGGCTTTTTCGAAAATCGGCAAGCTTTCTACCTGCGGTTTTGTTTTTGCAAATTCCGGGATGGTCGAAGGTGGCCGGTTTAACGTAGTAGATGGCCGCATTTCGTGGCAAACGGTCCGACCCAAGGCACAAGGCGGCCAACCTCGAATGGCCATTCTCGAAGTTGCGGTGGAATACGGACTGAATTGGCCCCTTAAAGGCAAAAACGCTCCGTATTTCACCGCAACTTATCGAGGGGATGGGTTTTAGATACGGCCGAGGTCGTAGGCTCGTGCGGCAGACTCGCCGGCGCAGATGAGGTTGGTTGTGGCTTCTTGCGGATCGAGCGCCTGGTCGAGGGGCATGGGCTTGCGGCAGATCGGAAGCACCAAGTCGACGCCCTGCCCATACACCGCATCGAGGTTGTCAGCACGACCGCCCACGACAGCAACCACCGGCTTGCCATATCGCTTCGCACGACGGGCCACACCCACCGGCGCCTTGCCGGCGGCGGATTGTTCATCCATATTGCCCTCGCCCGTTATGACCAGGTCGACATCGCGCGCATGCTCGTCAAACCCCACGAGATCGAGCACCGTCTCCACGCCCGAACGCAGCTCCGCACCGAGCGCCAGTAACGCCGCGCCCAAGCCACCGGCAGCGCCCGCGCCGGGCACGCCAAGCACCGAGCCAAATGTCCGTGCGTTCTCGGGTGTGCGCAACAATCCCTGGGCTCGCGCCTCGAAAATTGCCGCATCGAGCAGGCGACCGTAGCCGACCATCCAGCCGTCGTATCTGCGCAGCACCTCGACATCATCCGCCGGCAGGCCCTTCTGCCCGCCAAACACCGCCAGTGCGCCTCGACGCCCCACGAGCGGATTCTCGACATCGGAAAGCACAACGATACGAACATCATCCAAAGCCTGCAGCGCTGGCGCCAAATCGACGCTCGCCACCTGCTTAAGGCCGGCAAGACCGGGGGCGACATCGCATCCCTGATCATCGACCACACGCGCGCCCAGCGCCTGCAGCATGCCGGCGCCACCGTCGTTGGTGGCACTGCCGCCCAGACCAATATAGATAGTCTTTGCCCCGGCGCGAACCGCACGGAGTATCAGCTCGCCCACGCCATAGGTCGAAGCCGCAAGCGCCGCCGATTCCGTGCAGGGTGAATACCCAATACCCGCCGCCTCGGCCATCTCAATTACAGCCGAGTCGCGCTCGTCGTCCACCAGCATCCGGGCAGACACGCGGTCGCC
>OAWJ01001496.1_pt1 | contig 12563 bp, 10 predicted proteins | sample 1517021 | NCBI WGS metagenome assembly OAWJ01 (sample SAMEA2580121, study PRJEB22360) | human gut metagenome | biome: human gut; feature: human-associated habitat; material: faeces | place: Denmark | collected 2008/2010
ATCGCTCGTGGCGAGCTTGCTCGTTGGGAGGGAGTCGTGATTCAGCTCTGATCGACTCAAGCTGACTTCATGTTCACACTCGACCTTGCCCTGGTTGAGTGTGAACATGAAGTCAATGTCAGGGGCGTGTCTATCTCCCAGAGTGGCGTCTCTTAATGGGAAAGTCGATGTCCGTCAAATGTGAATTGGAGAACACTGGCTGGTGCGGGGCCATCTAATTTACTTAGCTACTAACCTAACGGCAAATCTTAAAAGGCGCAGCCTCGCATGATTCTGGTGAGAGGTTTTTCGTTGTTCCGTGCTGCGGATAAGCGTCATGTTGTTGTTTACCGTAATCGTGCTCGTCGTAGCGTTGATTTACTTCCTGTTCCTGATCTACTGGGCTATCATCGCATCCACCAAAACCCCATCGCAGCTGACTAGCAGCAACGGATTGTGGTTTGCCGTCGGACTTGACCAGATTCCCGACGCCATCGCCATCGGCGTGGTCATGGGATGCATACTCACCATTCCGCAGTACTCGATTTTCCATGCACTGCACCTGATTAACACCATGCTGGCGATCATCATCCCGTGTTGCGTTTCGCCATTCGGCTTCTTCCTGGGTCGCGTATACGCGCAAACCTCCATGCCGAACGAACTACTGGAACATTCTGGACGTTTTTGGCCTGTCAGCGGGGTAATTCTTCCACTGACTGGAAGAATTGGATGCTAATTGAGGAATATGGCTGTGAGTGAGTCGGAAGGTTTGAATATGGAACAGTATCGGGAGCGGTTTGCGAATGAGGTGGACGTTGCGTTAGCGCAGTCGGCCCGTCCGTTTGCGATTCACAATGCGCGCAAAGTCGATGCGCGAGGTGTTGCGGAACATTATTGGTTGGTTTCCGATGGTAGCGCGATTATGGCGACTGGGAATCGGGACGATGATTTTGCTGCGGCATGCGCAAGCGTCGGTTTGGATGCCGATGCTGATTCCGATTCGGTCAGTTCGGTTGGTTCCGGCGATTCCATGACCGGTTCGGCCGGTTTCGTGACCAACGCTGCAGGCCGCATGATGACTCCCGGTTACGTCGACATTCATGCGCACGGTTCGTGGGGGAGTTCCTTCGATGATGGTGTGCAAGGCATACGCATGGCCCGCGCAGGTCATATGATGCACGGCACCACCCGTCAGGTGCTCAGTTTGATCACCAACCCGCTCGACGTGATGTGCGCCAATCTTCAAACCGTGCGTGGCATGATGGGTGCTCGCCCTGACATTCTTGGAGCGCATTTGGAAGGTCCGTTCCTTGCGTTGTCTCGCAAAGGTGCGCATGATCCGGAATGCTTGAAAGATCCGGTTCCCGAATATGTTGATCGGCTTTTGCATGCTGCGAACGGCTGTTTGCGACAGATCACCATCGCCCCCGAACTACCGCATGGCATTGATGCGATTCGTCGTTTTGCTGCGGCTGGAGTGGTTCCTGCGGTGGGACATTGCGATGCCGATTATGCAACCGCCTGCAGAGGTTTTGATGCGGGTGCTGGCATTATGACGCACATGTTCAATGCGATGAATGGTTTGCATCATCGTGAGCCTGGTCCGATTCCGGCTGCTGTTGAGGATCCGCGCGTCACTGTTGAGTTGATTAATGATGGTTTTCATGTGCAGGATCCGATGGTGCGTTTGGGATTTGGCTTCGCCCCGCATCGCATTGCGTTTGTGACCGATGCTATGGCTGCCACCGATTGCCCGGATGGTCATTATTTGCTGGGTGCGTTGGATGTGAATGTGATTGACGGTCATGCTCGTCTTGCGTCGAATGGTGCGATAGCCGGTTCCACGTTGACGTTGGAAAAGGCTGTTCAGCGTGCGGTGCTCGAATTAGGATTCACGCCTACCGACGCGGTGGAAGCCGCCACGTTGACTCCGGCCAAAGCATTCGGTTTCGATCGTGCGAACCCGGTCACCAAGCAGCCGCTCGGCCTGCTTGCCCCCGGCTATGCTGCCGACGTGCTTCTGCTCAACCCCGCCACTTGGGCTGTCGAGCACGTCTGGTGCGACGCCCACCTCCTTCGTTGAGACGCGATTGCTGAAACGTAATTGCAGGACCGGCTTCGTAACAGGATGCCGGTCCTTGCTGTATCTCGAGTTTTTGTTTTCAGTCTTGCGGAGTGAAGCTGTCGCGGACGACGAGACTGGTGGAGATTCGCATATGCTGGCTGATTTTGCGGTTGGCGGTCAGTGCTTCGGCAAGCATGAGTACTGCGGCTTTCGCAAGTTCGTCCTGGCTGATGTCGTACGACGATAATGCGGGAGACGTGTATTTCGCGATCTCCTGATTGTTGATGCTGATTACTTTGATATCTCGCGGTACCATCACATTTTCGGTGGCAAACGCCTGTAGCACGCCGACCGCCAACGGATCGGCGGCGACGATCACTGCATCGGGCAAATCATCAGCATGATCCTGTACTAACTGACACCCCTGCAAACGGCCGTTTTCCACAGTGAACGGGCCATCCGCATACACCAATCCCTTCACATCCAAACCCAAACGCAGCGCCCAATTGCGAAATGCGAACGTACGAACGTCTTCCGGATATTCATGCTCGCCCATAATGTTGCCCAAGCCGCCAATAAAGCCGATTCGTGAACAGCCGGACGCCATAAGCGCGTCAATCGCATCCAAGATCGTCTGTTCCAAATCGGGTTGCACCGAATCGAACAATGCCGGCGCAGGATTGATGTCGATGAAGACGCCGTGGGGAAGTTTCTTATGCAGACGGTGCAACGTCTTACGATCCAACGGCGACGGGCCAATCGAAATGAAGCCTGCGTATTTGTCGGCGTTGGCGATCAGCGAATCCGCGTCCTTCTGCATGGTCACGTTCATGAGCTGCTCTTCGGCGTGCTTGACGAGCACTTCGCGCAACTCGTCGAAATACGCGTCCTGCAAACCCTCGTCGGGAACGGCATTGTCGAGAATCGCAACATCTTGCGGAATGGTGATGCGTTGGTATTGCGGTACGTTCTTGTACCCCATTTCCAGACTGGCGTTTAGGATTTTCTCGCGGGTGGAATCCTTCACCGAAAAGGTGGGATCGTCCTTCAAAACCCTCGAAACAGTGGCTTGGGAGAAACCTACCCGTTTTGCTATCTCTCTGATAGTGGTCATTCGAATCCTCCTCAAAGCCGTCATTGGCTAAACAGGTTTACTAATTAATTTAGCACATATGATCCCATCCTGCTATATTTCCTTCAAGCATTTCACGAGATAAAGCAGTTGTGCGGCAAACGAGAATCCTCTTTACTCAGCTTGCCTCGGGGCGGCTTCGGGCAATGAAGTGCCCATGGTTTCGAGACGCATGAGGAACTCGTTGGCGTTCATGGCGTTACTCAACAGCGTGCCCTCCGCAAGCGTGCCTCCGATGGAACGGATGAACTCAACCTGATCCAAAGTCTCCACGCCATCGAACACCACATGGAACGCATCATTATCGCGCGAAATATCGAGCGTGCGCTGCATGATCTGCTTCGCGCGAGGCGTACGGGAATCGTATTGTCTTCAATCGCATGGCGAAGAACATTGGACGCGTTGACGTAATCGTCTGAACCATTTTGCGTCCATAATGTTCGTTGACGGTGAATCTTTCCGGTACGCTCAAGTCGATTCAGCAGGGCATGACGAACACGAAGATTCCGTTCGCGCGTACGCTGAAGGTCAATAATCGTACCGCTTCTCCGGCATTGTATGTGACGATGCCGTGGGTGATCATTATTTATTCGTGCATGGTGTTCTATGCCGATACGTTTTCGCATAATTGGGGTAACGCGGTGTTCGCCGGATTCAATGCGGTCGTGACGTTCTGGGCGTTGACCGCTTTGGATCGAATCTCTGTGAGGCACTGTTGTGGGTGCCGTAAAATAGCAGGAAAAGGGGCGCTGATGACTCAACATAACGATTGGAGCGCTATGCAGCAAAGTTCGTATCATGATATGCAGGTCGATTCATTGGGTGCGTTCTCCGCGCGCAATCCGCTGGACTCGCTTGCGGTTACAGCGCCGGGACGCACGCGTTGTGTGAACGCCGAGAATCCCACAGGCGGCAAGGGCACTGCGGCCACTGCGGCCAGTGCACTTGGCCCGTCGCGCAAAGGCAGCCCCTGCATCCAAACCGTGAAAGCGGGGGAGAGTGTCACTTTGATGAATGTGGACGGTCCGGGCGTGATCCGCCATATTTGGATGACCGTCACCGATCGCACGTCGCCTACCGGCCCGAACGTGCTTCGTAACCTGATCCTAGAATTCTATTGGGATGGCGAGGAAACCCCGTCCGTGCAATGCCCGATCGGCGACTTCTTTTGCTGCGGCCACGCGCAGGCCTGCCGAGTCAATTCGATGCCGGTGGTGGTCGTACCCAATCGCGGTTTCAACTGCTATTTCTCCATGCCGTTCGAACATGCGCGCATCGTGCTCCGCAACGATCACAATGAAGACGTTCCCGCGTTCTTCTACCAGATTGACTACACCGAATATGACTCGCTTCCGGCCGGCACCATGCGTTTCCATGCACAGTGGCGTCGCGAACGTGTCACCGAACTGGCTCGCGATTATGTGGTGCTTGATGGCGTGCAGGGGCGTGGCGCGTATATTGGCACGTATCTGGCGCTCACCGCGTTGGAAAGCCGCTGGTGGGGCGAGGGTGAAGTCAAAATGTACATCGATGGAGACGACCAGTACCCTACATGGTGCAGTACTGGTGCTGAGGATTATTTCGGTGGTGCGTGGAGTTTCGCTGATTTTGACGAGCATGGGCGCATGCATGAGCAGACGTTCTGCGCGCCGTACGTCGGATTCCCGTTCTACTCACAGCGTCTCGCCTCGCATCGCGAAAGCGCGTATTGGGATGTGAATACGCCTGTGACCCGCGGACTGTATCGCTGGCACATTCCCGATCCGATTTATTTCGAGCACGATCTGCGTGTGGAATGGCAGCAGATCGGCACTGAAGAGGGTGGCAATTTCGAGCGTCAGGACGACGTTGCTTCCGTCGCGTACTGGTATCAGCTTGAGCCGCACACACCGTTCACGCCGATTGGCGATCGCCACTTCCGTCAGCCCCGCTGATTTTCGCCCCCGAACCTGCGATTTCCGGTCTATCCGGTCGGTTCGGGGGTGTTGTGCTGTCTGTGCAACTTGCGTTTTGTGCCTGCATGACTTGGGGGAGTCCTCCATATGTGAGATACCGGTCGAACAGCGCATTGTCATTTGCTGTTGATTGCAATGCATTTCGGTATTCCGAGAAAGACAGTGGCAGCATCTTAAGTTCGACATATCGTCCAGTGAAATGGATGATTTTGCGATTATTGCAGAATTGTCCATTTCACTGGATGATTTTGCAGAGTGGGTGAGTGATATGGACGTGCGATTGGACAAATCGGAAGTAATGTTGCGATCATTCGACGGAATTCACGAATGTGTATGTTCCGCTTACATGTTCGATACATTTTTCCCAGCGAATTGACAGGAACACGCATCATTCTTCCAAGACTTGGGCGGTTATATAGAACATGTCAGCGGTTACGGCAGCTGGCGAGGTTCCCGAAGAACCCCATAACTGAACCCTTCTTCTCTCTTCTCTCTCTCAGCCGGCGGCCTTTCTCTCCGCCGGCTTTTTCTTTTCTGAACAGGATGCATGCGATTGCGATTGGTGTTTTCGGTTGCGTAAAAGGCGCATGAAAAGAAACGGTCGGCCACGCGCCTGTTTGCGTATGGCCGACCGTTGGCGGTCTGCGATTATGTGTGGTTGCGTGTTAGCGTTTGTGATTCAGCAGCGGTCGTATGAGAAATCACGGATGCGCTCGAGGCAATCCACGCTGGCCGTCAGCCATGGCATGCCGATCACGAATACGTGCCCCAATGCTTCGTGACGGCCTGTTTTCGGGTCGAAAAGTTCGAAATCGGCACTCTTGCGCGATAGGGCCGTGGCAAGCGCCAGATTATCTGCCTCCAAAAAATCGTCGCTGCAGGTGGTAATGAACAGCGGCGGCAGGTCAACGTTGTTGACGAGTCCTTCTGCGGTGAGGAATCGCGGATCAGCCGCTTCGAGGCCGGCGAAGAATTCCGTGCCAAGAGCTTCGTCGAGCGCGATTCGCGTGTCTGGGGAGAATGCGGTAGAGCCCAAGCCGACTTCGTCGGCGGTCTGCTTGGAAGCCAGGCTGTACACGCCGCAAACCGGAGCCGCGCCGGCGAAACCGATGCCCGAAGGCTCGTCAATGCCGAACGCGGCCGCAGCTTCGGCGCTGTTTTCAATGGCCAATGTCAGCATGGTCAATGCGCCGCCGGCCGAATCGCCGGTGAGGAATACGGCGTTTGGATTGACTGGATAATCGGCCAGATGCGCCTTGATCCAACGTAATGCCGCTTGCACATCCGCCAGCTGACCCCTCAAGTCGGTCTGCGGGGCCGGGCGATAATTCAGTGAGAACACGGCGAATCCCATATCGGCCAGATGCACGTTGAAATTACGGTTCAGTTCCTTATATCCGTAGGTGAAACCGCCGCCATGTATATCGATGTACACCGGTGTCGTGTGCCCGGCGCGCAGTACAGCATCATGTGGCAGATACAGATCAAGCAAGTGTCCGCGGCACTGCCCGGCTTCTGTATCGTAACCGCCGTCAGGCAGGTATGGAAGGTCTTCAATCACATCGATCGTGTCCGGGGTATGCCACAGTTCGGAACGTGGAGTGTCAACTGCGATCGCGCTGAAACGCAGGTCAAGAATTCCGCGGACTCGCTTTTCGGAAAGTCCCGCAAGATCGCCGTCGGTTTCCGTCCAACGTTCCGCATGCTTGATCATCTCGTCGGTAAGACCATATTTTTCCGCATATTGTGCGATGAGTGCCTGTTCGTCCGACATCATTGCCGTCCTTTCGTGTTTTTCATACGATTGCGGTCGTTGCCGTCATCGGAATGCCGCGCTTCGATATATCGTATCGGTTCGATACGGAAAGCGCTACCGCAATCATCCATATTTTCGTTGCGCTCACAGCGAGTTTATGTAACGGTGCCTGCGTTGCTTTTATTGCGATTGCGACACGCCGGAATCACCTACGTTGCATCGAAAAACGGTTCGCATAGAATAAGTCGCGTTTACGAGTCCGAACAGGGGTTTCGACCGAGAGAGACGGCAACGGGACGCTCGACAAACGACGGACGTGAATCGTAACGGCAACGAATAGCCGAAAAGCAACGAATCAACGTAACAACAGCCCACGAAACCCCAAATACCCAAGCAAACAATCTGAAGGAACGCTACGTATGTACGTCGATCCGAATCGTAACAAAGAAGCAGGCAACCTCAAATGGATCCTGCCATACTGCAAACCCGACCTGCCACGGGTGGTCGGTGCGATAGTGCTGTTCTGCGTCAACAACACCATGGCTCTCATCATTCCGCTATTGTCGGGTCTCATCGTGGACCGTGTGATCGTGCAAGGACACGTCAGCGAACTGACGCGACTGTGCATCATGATGATCGTGTTCACCATCGTGCGCGTCACCTCACGCTACGGCTACCAAATGTGGATGGAACGTTTCGGGCAGAACTCCGTATTTCGTCTCGTCAGCGACGAATACGAGAAACTGCACGAACTTGACTTCACGTATTTCAACCACACACGCACCGGCGACATTATGAGCCGCATGACCTCCGACACCGACGCCATCCGCCACGCGTTGAGCTGGGTGAGCTACCAGGCGCTCGACTGTGTGGTCATGTTCGTCGGCGCTCTCGCCATGATGTTCACCATCGACTGGCGTCTCGCGCTCGCGCTCGCGTGCATTACGCCGTTCATTTTCATTCTTACACGCGGACTTTCTACGCACGCGAGGCCGCTGTTCTTCGCCATCCGCAATTCGCTCGCCGAAATGAATTCGATGGTTGAAGAAAATATCGAAGGCAACCGTGTGGTCAAAGCGTTCGTACGCGAACCGTATGAAACCGAAAAATTCGATGAACGCAACGACGACTACATGCAACGCAACATGGCTCAGGCCTACAACAGCCGCAAATACATGCCGTGGCTGGACGGCCTCGGCTTCTCGCTGCAGCTGATCACGCTCGGCCTCGGCGGATTCCTGGTGATCACCGGTCACATGACGCTCGGCAATCTCGTGGCGTTCAACTCCTACCTGTGGATGATCGACGGACCGGTGCGCCAATCCGGATGGCTGATCAACGACTGGCAGCGTTTCAACGCATCCTGCATCAAAATCCGCAAACTGCTCACCTCTCAGTCGCATATCACGGAAAAGCCGGGAGTCGGCGCAAACGCAAATACCGCAACTCCGAATGCGAACAATGCCAACGGTGTAAACGATGCAACTGGCAACGCCTCGCAATCGCAGGCGACGTTTATAACATCGGCAATACAAGCTGCGCAGGCAACACAGGTAACGACTAACACGACCCGCATCGCCGGCAGCATCGACTTCCAGCATGTCAGCTTCGCTTTCCCCGACGAACCGAATACCCCCGTGCTTGAAGATGTGGATTTCCATGTTCCGGCAGGCGCCAAACTCGGCATTCTCGGCGAAACGGGCGCAGGCAAATCCACCCTCGTCAACCTCATCTCCCGCTTCTACGACCCCACCGAAGGCAGCGTACTCATCGACGGCGTCGACGCGCGGGACTGGCCGCTCGCCACACTTCGCTCGCAAGTCTGCGTCGTCGCGCAAGACACGTTCCTGTTTTCCGACACCATCGGCGGCAACATCAGCTTCGGCGTGGGCGAACAGCGCGAATACGATGAACAGTACATTCGCCGCATGGCCACCATCGCCGGTGCGGACGGCTTCATCCGCAGCATGCCGGAAGGCTACGATACCGTGGTTGGAGAGCGTGGCGTCGGCCTTTCCGGCGGCCAAAAACAGCGCCTGAGCCTCGCCCGCGCGCTTGCCGACAATCCATCGATCCTCATCATGGACGACACGACCAGCGCCGTCGATATGGAAACGGAAGCGGAAATCCAACGTCACCTGCGCGAGCTGGACGAGCAGAAAACCATCGTCACCATCGCACACCGTATTTCATCAGTGAAAGATTCCGATCTGATTCTCGTGCTCGAACACGGCCGCATTGTGGAGCGCGGCACGCATGACGAACTCGTGGCCGCACATGGCCGCTACTGGGAGATCTACTACAAGCAGCTCGGCCTGCAGGCTGGTCGTTCCCATGGTTTCGAAGCGTAACGCAACCAAGGCAAGAAAGGAGGAAACCCCATGGCAAAACGTAATACATTCCGTGAAGACGAGGAACTGGAAGAGCAGATTAATCTGCGCGATATTCTGCGTATCGGCGTCTATTTAAAACCATATATGTCACGTATCGCACGCATTCTTGCCGTCGTCGTAATGATGAGCTGCATCGCGGTAGTCGTGCCATATTTGACGAAAATCATGATCGATAGTGCGATTCCGTCGAAAAATCTCACCTTACTTGGTGAATTAACGGGATTGATGGCAGTGCTTATCGTGATGTACGAGTTCGGATTGCGCTATCGTACCGTTGAAATTACTCGAGTTGGTCAGCTCATGTTGAAAGATATGCGTCGCGATATTTTCACGCATATTCAAACGCTGCCGTTCAGCTATTTCGATTCGCGTCCGCACGGCAAAATCCTGATTCGCGTGGTCAATTATGTGAACACCCTTTCCGACACGTTGAGTTCCGGCTTGATCAATGTGATTTCCGACGCGTTCACGTTCCTGATCACTCTGGTGGTCATGTTTGTGGTCGATTGGCGGCTCGCGCTGTTCAGCCTTGCGCTTTTCCCGTTCCTGATCGCATGGGTGCTGATATTGCAACATTTCCAGCGCCGCGCGTACCAGGTGCTGTCGAACAAGCAGAGCAATCTCAACGCATTCATCCACGAGTCGATCGCCGGCGTGAAAACCACGCAGACCTTCGCTCAGGAGACTGCGCAGTTCAAAACCTTCCAGGAGCAGCAGAACGACGTGCGCACCTCGTGGATGAAGGCTGTGCACATTCAGTTCCTCATGTGGCCGGGCATCCAGACCATTTCCGTCATGACGATCGCGTTCATCTACTATGTGGGCGTTACGGGCTTCGGCGCGGTAAACGTTTCCACCGGCGTGCTGATCGCGTTCGTCGGGTATGCGAATAATTTCTGGAATCCGGTGATCAGCATCGGCAATTTCTACAATCAGCTGATTACCTGTTCCGCGTATCTTGAGCGTATTTTCGAAACGCTTGATGTGCAGCCGGAGATCCGCAATGCGTCTGACGCGACCGAACTGCCGCCAATCGAAGGTCGCGTCGATTTCAACGATGTCATCTTCCGTTACGAGCCTGACGGTCGCAATATTCTCAATCTGGTTGATCTGCATGTTAAGCCAGGCAGTACTGTCGCGTTGGTCGGTCCGACTGGCGCCGGCAAAACCACGATCATCAACCTGCTGTCGCGTTTTTACGACGTTGCAGAAGGGTCGGTGACGATTGACGGGCATGACGTGCGTTCGGTCACATTGGAATCGTTACGTCGGCAGATGGGCGTCATGCTGCAAGATACGTTCATTTTCTCTGGTAATGTGCGCGAGAATATTCGTTACGGCAAGTTGGATGCGACCGATGCCGAGATCGAAGCGGCTGCGAAGGCGGTGCATGCGCACGAGTTCATCATGGATTTGCCGAACGGATACGACACGGTGGTGGAGGAGCGTGGTTCCACGCTTTCCGCAGGTCAGCGCCAGTTGATTGCGTTCGCGCGAGTGCTGCTAGCCGATCCTCGCATTCTGATTCTCGACGAAGCCACGTCGAATATCGATACTCGTACCGAAGAGGCGCTTCAGGCCGGATTGAACCACCTGCTGAAGGGACGTACGAGCTTCATCATCGCGCACCGATTGTCCACCATCGAGAACGCGGACATGATCTGCTACATCGACCATGGGCAGATCGTAGAGCAAGGCAACCACGCCGAGCTGCTTGCCAAGCGTGGTGCCTACTATCGCCTCTACGATTCCCAATACGCCATGATCAAGGTCTGAGCGGGGTAAATCCGCCAGGGATTGGAGGAATCACCCCGCTGAAGGCCTCTCTGGCGGGGTGATTCCTCCGGCTACTGGGTGAATTCGACCGCTCAGGTTGTACCAGCCGTGGTAGCGGTTGATGCACACCACATCCATGGTTCGTTCGGCGATGTCGGTCGTGTAGTCGTTTTGGCAGCATACCAGTGTGACCGGCCTGTTCTGCGGGTCGCTGGCGTGCGCCAGCTCATACAGCGGACGAAAGTAGTCATACGCCTGCTGTGGACGTTCCCCGTCACCATCCAATCCTGGCTCATTGGCGATCGACCACATTACTACGCACGGGTGGTTCTTGTCGCGCGCAATCATGCCTCGAATCGCCTCGTATGGAGGCTACTACTGGTTCGGCTCGCAACTGACCGGCTGGGACTGCAGCGACAACATGGTCGTCACAGCCACCAACCTGCACGGTCCCTGGAGCGATTTCAGGCCATTCACGCCGGAGGGATCGCATACCTATCAGTCCCAGTGCCGGAATGAATTCTCCATCTTTACGCACGTCGTGCAGTTGGGATGGCATATGATTATGACGATAGAAATATTGGGATTTCAACGAAACTGCGATACAACGAGGTAGTGCCATGAAACGATTCGCCGTTGGCTACGAATTCCTCTGCCGCATCATCATGATGATCGTCGTCGTCAACGTCGCCTTCGTGGCGCATACGCTGCCCGGCCTGATGATGGTATTCGGTGTGGCCGTGCTCATCTTCGCCACCATGATGGCCGTCTACTCGTGGGGCCGACTGCCCGGCATGGACGTACATGTGCTCGAACCCATCGGACAAGACCAGAACGCCGGCCCTGCCGGTACAACAACCCCCGCATGGAAGGACAATCTCTCGTGACCGACATCCATAACCGCCACAGCCATCCAATAGAGCTGCGCGACGCCACCGTCACCGACCCGTTCTGGGCCGCCGAGCAGGAGCTCGTACGCACCGCGGTGATTCCATATCAGTGGAATGCGTTGAACGACAACGTTCCCGGTGCCGCCCCCAGCTACTGCATGCACAACTTCAAGGCCGCGGCCGCGCAGAATGCCGAGCGTCACGAGCAGGGCAAGGCCTTCGTGCCGCCGAAATACACCTTCCGCGGCTTCGAGGCGCTGCCGGAAGACCCGGCCAATCCCGACCCGGACAAATTCTATGGATTTGTGTTCCAAGACACCGACTTCTCCAAGTGGATCGAAGTGGTCGGCTACTCGCTGACCCATCATCCCGACGCCGAACTCGAGGCCACAGCCGACGCGGCCATCGACATCGTGTGCGCGGCGCAGCTGGACAACGGCTACCTTGACACCTACTACATTCTCAACGGCATGGACCGCCACTTCACCAATCTGAAGGACCATCACGAACTGTACTGTTTCGGGCATCTGGTCGAAGGTGCGGTCGCCTACTACGAGGCCACGGGCAAACGCAAGCTACTTGATGCGGCCTGCCGTTTCGCCGATTACATCGATTCC
>OAWJ01001511.1_pt1 | contig 12467 bp, 10 predicted proteins | sample 1517021 | NCBI WGS metagenome assembly OAWJ01 (sample SAMEA2580121, study PRJEB22360) | human gut metagenome | biome: human gut; feature: human-associated habitat; material: faeces | place: Denmark | collected 2008/2010
AGGAAGTCTGTGGCCATGGATTCCGGGCGATGGCGTGCAGTGCATTGATTGAATCAGGTTTGTGGTCCCGCGATGCTGTGGAACGTCAGATGAGCCATCAGGAGCGTAATGGTGTACGTGCTGCGTATATCCATAAAGCAGAACATCTGGAAGAACGGCGACTGATGTTGCAATGGTGGGCCGATTTTCTGGATGCGAACCGGGAGAAGGGTATCAGTCCGTTTGAATATGCAAAGATTAACAATCCATTAAAATAGTAAGCAGTCCGGGCAATCAGCCCGGACTGCTTTAACTGATTATTTTTCTTTGTAAATGATGACGAAGATTGATGTTCTGGCAAGTTACTCCGGCGTCCATTAAAGTCCCTTCGTCATGTTCTTCAGGCTATTTATGACTGTGATTAGCACCAGGAATATATGGTTTCCATGAGAGCAGGTAATAACCCCCGGTGTTTTCGGCTGCTCTGGTATCCCCGTCCAACACAGGCAATTATTATAAACGGTAAAAAATGTATTCACTGTTATGAAATCAACAGTCCTGACGTACTGTTTAATGAGCTTGTGTTCTGAACCTCGTACAACCAGTTCATTTGATATCGAATTATAAACAAAACATTGCATCCAACTTTTTCAATATGGACAATAGCTGTCCATACGGTGATTTTATATTCGATAAATCAATGGATTTCATTGAGTCATGGGACTGGTAATGGATGAAAATGCTTTAGGGTTGGCCTCATACTGGCGCAACTCGCTTGCGGATGCTGAGTCAGGAAAGGGCAGTTTTGAACGGAAAGACGCCAAAAATTTCACTCACTGGCATGGGATAGCGGCGGGACGTCTTGACGAAGCGATTGTCAGTAAATTTTTTGAGGGAGAAAAAGACGATGTCGAAACGGTCGATGTCGTCTTGCGCCCAAAAGTTTATTTCCGGTTACTGCAGCATGGTAAGGACCGTTCCGCAGGCGCACCTGATATTGTTACCCCGCTAGTGACGCCAGCCTTGCTAAGCCGTGAGGGTTTTTTATATCCGACGCCAGCGACCTCCATTCCCAGAGACCTGCTTGAACCTTTGCCAAAAGGAGCATTTTCGATTGGTGAGATTGGGCAGTATGACAAATACAAGACAATCCATACCTCGTTCTCTATCAACTTTGATGACAGCATTGATAAGACTGCCGAAACGGATGAAGAACGGGAAGCACGATATGCAGCCTTGCAGCAGGAGTGGCGTCAATATCTGGATGATTCAGAGAGGCTGCTGAAGAACGTTGCCGGCGACTGGATTAAAAATCCTGAGCAATATGAACTCGCTGAGCACGGTTATATTGTTAAAACGGCGCAATCTGGTGGTGCCAGTTTCCATATCCTTTCGCTTTATGATCACCTGCTTGTTTGCAAGAAGGATGTGCCGCTCTTCAATCGCTTCGCCTCGCGAGAGGTTCATGCTGCAGAGTCTTTGCTGGCCCCAGGAGCAAAATTCAGCGACAGGCTTGGACACTCCGGAGATAAGGTTCCGCTGGCAAAGGCTCAGCGCGATGCCTTAAGCCATTTTCTGGATGCAAGACATGGCGATATCCTTGCTGTTAATGGACCTCCGGGAACCGGAAAAACCACGCTGGTGCTTTCTATCATCGCCACGCAGTGGGCCAGAGCGGCTCTCGAAAAATCTGAGCCTCCGGTTATTATCGCGACTTCAACGAACAACCAGGCTGTAACGAACATTATCGAAGCGTTCGGGAAAGATTTTTCACAGGGCACTGGTGCAATGGCCGGACGATGGTTACCTGAGCTGAAAAGCTTCGGCGCTTATTTTCCCTCAAGCACTCGTAAAGCTGAGGCAGCCAAAAAATATCAAACTGAAGATTTCTTCAACCAGGTTGAGTCAAAAGAGTATGTAGAGGATGCACTGCTGTTTTATCTCGAGAAAGCTAAGGCAGCTTTTCCTGAAAAAGAGTGTTCATCCCCTGAAAAGGTCATTGAACTCCTGCATGGTCAGTTGGTAGCAAAATCCGAGCAATTGAAAAGACTGAACGCAACATGGCAAACGTTAAGCCAGGTACGGGCTGCGCGTGAGCTTATTGCTAATGATATTGAGCAATATCTCGATAATTTAAATAAATTACTTTCCGGACAAGAACAAAAAGTCACTCTACTGAAGAGTGCTAAAACGGAATGGAAAAAATATCGCGCCGGTGAATCACTGATCTATTCATTATTTTCCTGGCTCCCAGCGGTTCGTAGTAAGCGACAGTACCAAATACAGCTGTTTCTCGAAGATAAATTAGGCGCGCTGATTGCAGGAAATCAGTGGTCTGATCCTGAAACTATCGAACGTAATATTGATGGGCTGCTCAATTCCGCTGAGCGCGAGCAAACAACATACCGGCAGCAGATTGACTCCGCCCATGAAATCGTTCTTAAAGAACAGCAGGCGGTTCAGGAGTGGCAGAGGCTGGCATTTGATTTAGGGTATGAGGGCGACGAGGAACTGAGCTTCTCACAGGCCGATGAACTGGCTGATACGCAGATTCGCTTCCCTGCATTTTTACTGACGACTCACTACTGGGAAGGTCGTTGGCTGATGGATATGGCCAGAATTGATGATCTGCAGGAAGAGAAGAAGAAAAAAGGCGCTAAAGGGGTAACCGCCCGTTGGCAACGTCGAATGAAACTCACTCCATGTGTGGTGATGACATGCTATATGCTGCCCGGCAATATGCAGATAAGTGAGCACAAAGGACAACGTAAATTCGAGAAAAGTTATTTGTATGATTTTGCCGATTTACTCATTGTCGATGAAGCCGGGCAGGTGCTTCCTGAAGTGGCTGCTGCCTCGTTTGCATTAGCTAAGAAGGCATTAGTGATTGGCGATACGGAGCAGATCCCGCCAATATGGAGTATTGCTCCCGCGATTGATGTCGGTAACATGCTTGCGGAAAAAATTCTGTCTGGCAGTACGCAAGAAGAGATTACCGAGAAATATACGGCAATCGCAGACCTTGGTAAAAGTGCCGCATCTGGCAGCGTTATGAAAATAGCGCAGTTTGCTTCGCGCTATCAATATGATCCCGAACTGGCTCGTGGTATGTACCTATATGAACACCGCCGGTGCTTCGATAATATTATTGGATACTGTAATACGCTCTGCTATCACGGTAAGTTGTTGCCTAAAAGAGGGCGTGAAGAGAGCAATTTAATGCCCGCAATGGGTTATCTCCATATTGATGGTAAAGGAGAGCAGGCAAGTAGTGGAAGTAGATATAATTTGCTTGAGGCTGAAACGATAGCGGCCTGGTTGGCAGAGAACCAGCAAAATATTGAAGCGCATTACGGCAAATCGCTTCATGAAGTTGTCGGTATCGTGACGCCTTTTAGCGCGCAGGTATCCACTATCAAACAGGCGCTGGGTAAACAAGGTATCAGTACGGGCGCGAATGAAAAGTCGCTCACAGTGGGCACCGTGCACTCTCTTCAGGGAGCGGAAAGAGCGATTGTTATATTCTCGCCAGTCTATTCAAAACATGAAGACGGCGGGTTTATTGATAGCGATAACAGCATGCTGAATGTTGCAGTCTCCCGTGCGAAGGATAGCTTCCTGGTCTTCGGCGATATGGATCTGTTTGAGGTCCAGCCAGCCTCATCTCCACGGGGATTACTGGCAAAATACCTCTTTGAGTCAGAGAAGAATGCGCTCTCTTTTGATTATAAAGAGCGTAAGGATTTAAAAACTTCCGAGACCAAAATCTACACACTTCATGGTGTGGAGCAGCATGATAACTTCCTGAATCAGACGTTCGAAAATACCGATAAACACATCACGATAGTTTCTCCATGGCTGACCTGGCAAAAGCTGGAGCAAACCGGTTTTCTTGATTCTATGATTGCGGCGTGTTCACGTGGTATTAACGTCACGATAGTCACTGACAGAAGCTACAACACTGAACATAAAGATTTTGAGAAGCGAAAAGAGAAGCAGCAGAACCTTAAAGCGGCGCTGGAGAAACTGAATGCGCTGGGTATTGCTACAAAGCTGGTAAACCGTGTTCATAGCAAAATTGTTATTGGTGATGATGGTTTGCTATGCGTGGGATCGTTCAACTGGTTTAGTGCGACACGGGAAGCGCGATATGAACGATACGATACCTCAATGGTTTATTGCGGTGATAACCTGAAGGGTGAGATTGAGGCTATTTATAATAGTCTTGAGAGGCGTCAGGTTTAGAGCAGGAATGGTGAGTAGCCATCTTATCGATTGTTTTCGAGCGTAAGATGGCTGAATGGAATGGCTATTATTGCACGGTCCTTAATTATAACATTCATACCGACATGATTATCTTCTGTCCGGAAGAATCAGAGGCTGCGGTTTCAGACTGTCTGCCGGTACATTCCTCTCCCCGTTAAAAACCATAACGGGTTCATTATCTTCGTCTGTCAGCGGATTGAATGGCGGTATATTTTCAGTACGAATGCCGGTCAGCCACTGAAAAATACCTGCGAAATGACGGGCACTGATTTTTCTGCTGACGGACTGATGAGACGTGATGTCACTGGCGGTAATAATCAGGGGAACGCTGTAGCCTCCCTGCACATGACCATCATGATGAACAGGATTAGCGCTGTCGCTGACCGACAGACCATGGTCAGAAAAGTAAAGCATGGCGAAATGACGGGAATGCCGGCGAAGGATACCATCAAGCTGACCGAGAAAGTTATCCAGTTTACTGATGCTGGCGAGGTAACAGGCAACCTTTCGGGGATACTGCTCCAGGTAATGATTCGGCCAGGAGTGAAGCCGGTCACACGGGTTCGGATGAGACCCCATCATGTGCAGGAATATCACCTTCGGAGAGGATTTATCCGCCAGTGCACGTTCTGTTTCCTGTAACAACAACATGTCATCCGTTTTACGGGAAGCAAAGCTGCCTTTCTTGAGGAAAACGGTATGCTCCGCATCAGAAGCAATAACAGAGATGCGTGTATCATGCTCCCCCAGTTTTCCCTGATTGGATATCCACCATGTGCTGTATCCTGCTTTTGCTGCCAGCGCCACCACGTTGTTGCCGGAGTCAGGGTTCTGCTCATAGTCATAAATCAGTGTCCGGCTCAGGGAAGGTACGGTACTGGCTCCTGCCGATGTATAGCCGTCAATAAATAAACCGGGAGCTGTATTCAGCCACGGCGTGGTTGGCACGGGATAGCCATATACCGACATATAATCCCTGCGCACACTCTCACCAGTGACGATAACAATCGTGTCATACAACGGTACACCCGGCAGGATTTTCCTGTTGTCAGCCCCGTGCTGATTCAGTTGTTTATAACGCTGCATTTCACGCAATGTGTCAGTTGTCCCCACAACAGTTCCTTTAACCATCCGCAACGGCCAGCTGTTTACTGAGCATAATACGAACAGCAGCAGTGCCAGCCAGTTACGGTGACCACGGCGGTGTGTTCGCCAGAAAATCACCATGAATACCTGAATCGCGGCACTGACCAGAAAATGATAAACAGGAATCATCCCGGTAAACTCCGCTGCCTCATCAGTTGTGGTCTGCAACAACGCGACAATAAAACTGTTGTTGATTTTACCGTACGTCATACCGGCAGGCGCATACAGTGCACAACAGAACAGAAATAACAGCGCTGTAATGGATGTGAGGGTATTTCTGTGTGCAAGGAGCAGAAGAAGGAACAGCAGCAACACATTCCCGGTGGCATTCTTCTCAGTGTATCCGCATGCAATTGTGGTTATGACAGAAACAACAAAAAAGAATAAAAACAATAAAATCCGGGGTGTATTGCCCGGACAAAACAGTTTTCTGATATTCATCGGAATATATCGGTAATATTATTATAAAGGGAATAAGATAATAAAAACCATAAATCTCCTGTGAAACAAATAACCCTGCGGTATATTACTGCAGGGTATTTCTGTTTAGTTGCAGAAGATATATAAATATCTTAATTACTGAATATGTGTAATTATCGCTCAGGAGCAGTGTCGTCAGAAGTTATAAGTCACACCAAACATGATGTCGTGACTTTTAACGTCAGCCTCTGATTTATATTTATCCCCTTCTGCATCCTTGTAAGACAGGGAGGATTTACCAGCATCCAGATAGCGATAGCTGAGGTCAAGAGCGATATCCGGGGTTATGTCATAGCGAACACCGGCCCCAATGCTCCATGCGAAATTGTTATCATATCCCGAGTAATGCAACGCAGAAATATCGCTCACCTCACCAGATTTATTCCAGGAGGTATCAGTATATGTTGCCTTATGATGTATCCGTGCATAACCCAGTCCAACAGACACCCATGGAGTGAATGCACTGCTGTTTCTGAAGTCATAATACGTATTCACCATCAGGGTATTCACACTGAGCCTGTTCTGTGTGTCTTCCCGACCACCATCCCCCATCGGAGAATGCCATGTATCCAGTGTATAATGGGAGTCTGCAGCTCCGCGGCCATAGAATTCCACTTCCGTGCGCACAGGAACATTGTAATGTTGATAAAAATCATAGCCCACCGCAAGGCCTGCACCAAATACAGTATCGTTTTTATCACCGCCCTTATACTTATAAACATCATCCCCAAAGTCCTGACGGAAGCGCTGGTCAGTCTGAGTCACAACCGAAGCACCAGCTTTACCGGTCACATAAAAGCCTGTTTTACCCCTATCAGCCAGAGCCTGGGCTGAAAATACGCCCGCCATAGCAAGCGCTGAAACAACAATAACCTTTTTCATTTCAATCATCTCCGTTGGTTCTTACCCGCACGATAAAGAAGGTTGCTTATTTTAAAACCATGCAAAAGACAGGGTAAAAAGAGAAAATTCGATCGAATCGATCGACAAAATCGATCATGCATGATGAAGATTTCTTATCGAAGACATGAAAATGGTAAGGAATGGTTTAAGAGGTAATTGCAACGGCATGGAAGTATTGAGACCAGAACAGCACGAGATAAAGCGGCTGAACGTCAGATGAGCTACATGGACGTAACTCAGTGCAGGCCGCGTATAATCCATAAATGAAGTGGCTGAAAGGTGACTTCCCGGGGCATCCCAGATATCCACAACACTCTATCCGGCTCCGGATAAACCATTTATGGCAATATCATGAGCAGCGTTGCTGAACCAGATAGTACTCCTGGTTGTATCTTTGAAGATTCACCATAGAGGCGACTGCCGATGGTCAGGTTTTGTGTACCTGCTTTGTACCATCTCATCGTTGTCTCTCCTGTGTCCACCCCGTTAACCGAAACAATGGAGTCCCAGCCATGCCCCAGACCAACCGAAAATTTCTTACCATGGCTGTATGTCGGAGTTGTATTTCTTAACAGCATAAAACGAATATTTGCAGGCACATCGCAAGACACAGAAAGAGTCTGAGCCGCATAATGATTATTAGCGCTATTAATAGACAGATCACCATGCTTTATTTCCAGAGACTGTGCAGAAGGACGGCATCCGCCGATATTCTTAAATAAGAAGAACATTTCATTCTCTCTTGGGAGAGTTTTGGCCACATTGTATGGGATTTTAAAACGGGCTCCCAAGTAACTCGCGAAATGACGCTGCATGCCGGAAGTGTATGGAATTGTAACAGAATAATCCCCTAAAGGAAGATCTGCAGGTAGGGCGACTTTAAAAATAATATCGTCAAATTTCTCAGTCAGACGGGTTGTTTCTCCTGGTTTCTGACACAAATTACCTGCATCAAAGGCCCGCTCATCCCACTTATACCCCTTGAGAAAAAAATAGCTGTCATTGTCACCAGTATTCTCCTCACTCCAGCTACCTTTATTATGAACCTCAATAAATAAGGGATATCCATTTTTGGTCATAACCTTTTTGGGGAATACTACCCACGCAATATACTCCCTGTAGTAAGCCCAGGAACCATCAGCAAACCCAGGACCATTACACTGATTCCAGGTTACCGTAGCAATGCCCGGGCGCCACGAAGTTATAAATTGTGGCCTTTGAGTAATCACCACATTCCCTCCCTGATAAGAGTTAACGTTTCCAAGGGAGTAAAAGACAATATTATTCCATGCAGAGGACTCACCAGACACACACAAGGAAAATAACAAAGCTGGGAACCATTTTTTCATCAGAAATCACTTCCGTAATTACAGTTATTCATTTAGGTATGACTCAGTTATAAATCATGCTCATACTGGCCGTGGTCCGGAAATCCCCGCCATTCAGTGTCCTGCTGCCATTACGAAAGGGCACTGAAGTAAAGGTGAACGTTGAACGTGCTGTGTCCAGACCTGCTGTCACTCTGTAACCATTTCCTGAACCATTACCTAATGTAAGAGGTGTTGACATTCCTTTTCCCTGATACAACGCTATACCAAAATTGGCTATATTTGTTGCCAGTACATTAGTCTGCCCAGCCATTGCATTACCTGTGACCTTTATCCAGGGTGAGCCACTCTTATACGTACAGGATATGCTTATGGTTTTTGTGATTTCACCACGTGAGTTGTCCACGTGCTCAGGATTAATATTCCCAAAATCGACAACAATATTCTGCCCGTTATTAATGGTGCATGGGGGGATATAAACATTTCCCCTGATGTTAATCTGCACATCAGCCAGTACAGCGACCGATGTCAGAAGCAACGATATAAATAATGATAAACGAATCATCCCCCCTCCGGAGAGCGGCACAGAAAACATTTTATTTTACGAGATATAAAATTAACGTATTTTAGTTGATACTATTACGAATATGATGCAACCAGCGTTGCTGTTGCAGAGAAAGGACCGGCTATCAAATTCTGCATATTCCCTTTATATCCAAGTTTGGCATGAAGTGATATAGTTTTATCTGCATTATTACCTGTGATTTTTCCGGGCGTAAATGGAGTCCCTAAAGTTATCGCAGTCCCAATATTTCCTGCATTACTGTTATAAAGATAAACGAGTAACCCATCAGAAGATGTGTTTGATGTATTCTGAACTAAAATAGCATTGTTATAAGTGTTTGTTGCCGTTATCGTAACCTTCATTGTTCCCAGATTATAGGGACACCGCATATTCACAGTAAACTCTTTTTCGTGATTTCCATTTTGACTCAGGGTCTGAATCTCTACATCCTGCCAGTCAACAGTTGTGTTGCTTACAGTACAGGCAGGAATAATCAGTTTTCCTCTGAAGGTCAGATTATCAACTGCATGTACATGCTGAGACATTAACACTGCCCCCAGCATTACCGGAAGACACAAACCTCTTATCTTTTTCATCTGAAATATCCTGTACAAAAATTTTGCTAACGATATGTCAATTCAAACGTGGCTGTTGCTTCATAATCACCGGGTACCACACTCTTCGTCCGCAGGGCTTCCGGCGTTGCCACAACATACGCGCCGAAAGGAAGCTCAAGACTGTTTCCGGTAACCTTTTCCCCCTGGCCTTTGTTATGGGAAGCGCCGGGTTTCAGCAGACTGCTGCCATCGGTGTCCAGCAGTGCAATGCCTAACCGGCCGGCATTCACTCCGGTTACCTTCAGATGGCCCGGGAGGGCCGCCTCTTCCGTTCCCTTAAAGGTCAGGGTCACAATTTTGCCAACTGCTGTTGCATGGCAGTTTTCCAGCCTGATGACAAACGACTCTGTCGGCGAACGTCCGGGCGGATACCAGAAATCCTGGACGCCCGGGTTTTGAAGACGACATGTTTATTCAGACTGTCACCGGACACATGGCAGGGTCTGTCAAGCAGATTACCCCTGAATGCCACATCTGAGGCTATTGCCTGTCCGGCAGACAGTGCGGCAAACAGTAAAAGAGCGCCTGTGCTTTTTATCATCACATTCCCTTACTCATATTTTATGCTCAGACGCAGCATGGCCGGATTGCTCCTGGCATCAGAATACTCACCCTCCTGTGTCGCCCTTTTCCTCCAGGCGGCCAGCATCTCCTCCTGCCGCCGGTCAGGCCGGCACAGTAAAAAGGTATCACCATCGTGTATAACAAGATGGTCACAGCCGGATAGCTTACGGTCAGGAAGTAAAGCACTTCCGGTTCCGGGACCGGTTACCAGTGAGCCGGAGACTGTCATCGCAACGCCCCGTTTTCCGGGCTGAAGTGCACCACCGTCCCCACATCCTGCCAGCCTCAGCATCAGAGGTGCTCCGGCTGACGCAGAGTGATTCTCCGGCCGGAGGCTTAACGGCACCTCATTACTCACCAGCGTGCAGGGGGAGGACAGCAGTGCACCACTGACTGCCAGGCTTCCGGTGCGTCCCCCCCGTTCATTTATCCGGTAATGATGCAACTCATCTGCAGTAAAGACGTCATCGTATATACCCCGCTCTTCAGCCCGCAGGAAAGTATGGATGAAACCACTCAGCGACAGTGCAATAAGATACAGTACTGCTGTTGTTTTATTCACAACCATAATATCCCACCCGCATTTAACCGTTATTGCGGTACATTATTTCTCTTTTTTCACAGAGCAACGGCTGCCATTACAGATAAACGACAGTACCGGGCGACCACCATAGTCGTTAATATAAGACAGATAAGGGGTATTATAATTTGCCGATTTTACTGTCTGCTCTGAACGGGGAGACAGCATCACGGTTTCAAACTCACCTTCCTCTGCCTGCTTTTCACTTCCTCCCAGACCAATAACAGTGACATAATAGGGCGTTGGGTTTTCAATACGATACCCACCGCTGACTTTGTTCAGAATTAACTGGTCCTGCCATACTTCATTTGGTCTGGTTTTAATTGCTGCCGGGCGATAAAAAAGCTTTATTTTGGTCTGTAAGGCTATCTGCAGTACATTGGCCTTTTCACTCCTCGGCGGTATTTCCCGGAGATTAAAATAAAACAGTGATTCCCTGTCCTGAGGAAGTTTACTGATATCCGGTGTGGTACTCAGCCTGACCATGCTTTTCGCACCCGGCTCAAGGCGCTGAACCGGAGGGGTGGCAATAACCGGCCCTGTAATAATTTTTTCCTGATTTTCATTTTCTATCCATGCCTGAGCAAGATAGGGCAGTTGTTTGTTATCATTGGAGATATCAAGCGTCATTGACTTCTCACTCCCGTCAAACACCGCGCGGGTTCTGTCCAGCGAAACAGCAGCGTCTGCCCCGGATATAACAAACAGGGGGATGGCAGCCATCAGAATCTTTTTTCGAATCATACTTAATTTCCACATTCTGTAATTTCACCTGGTCCGGAAAATGGCATAACCGCATTCATCAGCCGTTAATATTCCGGACTTTCATTTATTTCTGAGGCGTACAGGGAAGCAATAACTGCTGGTCAGATATTGCTGTCTCCGGTACATTTACCTGACACTGTATTTTTCCATCCCAGTTTACCGACAGGGTTTCCCCCGGCGTCACGCCACTCAGCCAGGCAAGGCCTTCGTCGGCCACCATGCCCAGTTCCCGGCCTTTTTCACTGGTTACACTGGCACCAAACGGGGGCTGAGAGCCATCAGCAAGACGCAGTATTGCAAACAGACGTTTCCCTTTAAGCACGCTGAATTTCCGGTAACCAATGGCACCTTCTGTCAGCGCCGATTCCACAACAGAACGGGTTGCTTCCACATCATCCGGTAAGCGCTTCAGGTCAACAGAGGTTGTATTCCGGTAATAACTGCTGATGTCAGTCACCACGCCCGTTCCCCAGCGATTTGTCACCACCTGCCCGCCATCAACCGGTACACCTCCCACACCATCCGTGTCAACAAGAAGACGTGTTCCACCGGACATTCCCCCTGCATGTAACGCCGCACCTTTTCCGGTAATTGTTGCCCCACCGGAAGCACTGACGCCGAAAGACGTATATCCTTTCTGCAGGGATGCAATATTCGCGGACAAATTTGCCAGCGGACTACGATGACTGTAATAGGCATTAATCTGACGTTGCGATGTCAGTCCACCGCCACTGTTAAGGCCGGCGTTCAGGCTGTAGCTGTCCAGACCGTCATTGAACGTGTCAGTGTAGCCGGCCATATTCACATAACGGTCATTACTCATACTGCCACTGTAGCTCGCTGTCCCCGTCCCCAGCGGCACGGATATACGCAGGTAAGCAGAATCGTTATCACGCCCCAGATATTTAGACCTTGAGGCTGCCAATCCAACCGCCACACCCTGCAGTCCGAAAACATTAAAGTAGCGGTTGACGCTCACCGTATAATAGTCCGTTTTCCGTATGTCCCAGTATGTCTGACGGCTGTACTGCAGGTTAAAAGAGGTGTTCCAGTCCGCCACGTTTTTATTCAGCGTAACGGTATACATCTCTTTTTCCCGACTGCTGTAATCATTACGGTAGCGGGCGTTCAGGTACTGCTCCATGGTCATATAGTTTCGCTCTGAGAAACGATACCCGGCGAACGTAATGTCGGCATCCGCATTATCAAACCGTTTGGAGTAGCTCAGACGCCAGGATTTTCCCTGAAACGTTCTCTCTCCCTCAATACGGGCT
>OAWJ01001525.1_pt1 | contig 12380 bp, 9 predicted proteins | sample 1517021 | NCBI WGS metagenome assembly OAWJ01 (sample SAMEA2580121, study PRJEB22360) | human gut metagenome | biome: human gut; feature: human-associated habitat; material: faeces | place: Denmark | collected 2008/2010
TTGTCATGGACGGCTTTGAGGCCGGCGGCGGCGGTATGCGTATCCACAACGCCGAAATGCAGATGTCCATGCTCAAGCTCCTGGGCTTTACCGAGGAGCGCGCCGAGTCGCAGTTCGGCTTCCTCATGGAGGCTCTCAAGTTTGGTGCGCCCCCGATGGGCGGCTTCGCCCTGGGCCTGGACCGCGTGTGCATGCTGCTCACCGGCTCCGACTCCATCCGCGACGTCATGGCGTTCCCCAAGACGGCCAGCGGCTCCGACCTCATGTCGGGCGCCCCGAGTGCCGTTTCCGGCGCCCAGCTCAAGGACGTCAGCCTGCGCTTGATGTAGGCAAGCGGCTACCTATTGCCTGTAACGAGGGAAGGACGTGTGCCTTCCCTCGTTTTTTATGCGCGGGCGTTGCGAGGACATAGGGTGACCGGACGTCGCGGAAACTGCGACCCAGAATCTAGCCAAATAACGGGTCGCACTTTCCGGTTGAGCTTCTGGCGGAAAGTACATCCCAGAATCGGCGTTCGGAATGGGCCGGGCTTTCCGCTAAAGCAGCCTAGCGGAAAGCCCGGCCCAGTTTCCTACAGTGAGTCTCTCTGAACGAGCTGCATGTGCATGACGGTGGTGGTGGGCACGGCGCCATTGATCATATCGAGCGCAATGCCTGCGGCCATGCGGCCTTCCTCGCGAAGCGGCTGACGAATGGTCGTCAACGCGGGGACGCTGCGAGCTGCGACCTCGTGGTCATCGAAGCCCACGACCGAAACGTCTTTGGGTACGCTAATTCCTGCTTCGTTGAATGCGGCGATAACGCCGGTTGCGATACGGTCCGATCCGCATAGCACGCCGTCGGCATGTATTTCGCGCGCGAGCAACCGCCGCGTGGCTTGGTAGCCGTCTCCGCTGCTCCATCCGGTATAGATGACATTTTCATCCGGAAGGCTTTCGCCCAAAATTGCACGGTAGCCGCGAAGGCGGTCGATGACGGCGGGGTTATCCTGCGGCCCCAGCACGGCAACGATGTCCTTGCGTCCGCGATCTTTCATAGCGAGCGCCGCAAAGCGTCCGCCCTCTTCGTCGTCGGAGTAGACCGTCGAGAACACGTCGCGATAGGGATGGCCCTCGAGCTGGCCGCATAACACAGTGGGTACGCCCAGCTCGCGCAGCACCTCGAGCAGCTCACTGCCCTTGTAGGGCGAGACGTCGATGACGGCGTCAAACGAGCGGCGCTCAAAATGCTCGCGTGCGCGGTTGCGCTCATGCGAGGAAGATGCCTGCAAGATCACGGGCAAGTAAGATGACTCCGAAAGTTCCTCGGTAATGCCGCTTAAAAACTCACTGTAGGTGGGATCGCTAAACAGCTCGCTCAAAGGCTCGGTAACCAGTACGGCGATAATTTCCGTGCGTCCGACGGCGAGCGCCCGGCCGCGTGCGTTGGGAACGAAGTTAACCTTTTTCGCCGCTGCGCGGACGCGCTTTTTAGTTTCCTCGCTAATGCGGGGGGAGTCGTTGAGGGCACGCGATGCCGTGGAGCGCGAAACACCGGCAGCTTCAGCAACCTCGGCAAGCGTGGGTGCGGTGCGTGCTGGTTGGGTCATGGCGTCTCCTGGAGAATGCGGTCGATGTTGTCGCTGATACGGGTTGGTGCGGATACAGCTTACTATAGTGCGCCTGAACAGCGTTCATGGTATCCGGTGACCGGTGTCGTTTTGCAACCAAGCCACAATCGAATACGTCTCGTGTGGGTGAGATATCAGCGGGCGTGGTGGTTGCCTACGAGCTTAAGAACGATGTCTTGCGCTGAGTGTCGATACTCAGGGTGACATAAGTGTCCCGGTTGTACAACCGGTTGCACCGTTAACCCGACCAAATCGACCGTTCAGCGGACAACCGGTTGCACAGTTTTTTGCATCGACCGTAAGATAAGGACAACCGGTTGCACAAGAATCACTACGATGACGAAGGAGCATCACCATGGACGCCATTAACGATTGGGAAAACCAAGCGCTCACCCACAGGAACCGCCTGGCACCCCATGCGTACTTCATGGGTTACGAGACCGCCGATCTCGCCGCTACGTACAGCCGCGAGCTGTCGCGCGGGTTTGTCCAGCTGTCCGGCTCGTGGCAGTTCCGCCTCTTTGGGGGGCCTGCTGCCGTCTCTAACGAGGAGCTTTCCACGTACGAGCCCGAGTGGGATCACGTGGAGGTTCCGCACCTGTGGCAGGTGGATGGTTATGGCAACCTTGCCTACACCGACGAGGGTTTCCCGTTCCCGGTGGATCAGCCGTTCGTTCCCTCTGACGATCCCACGGGCGTGTACCAGCGCATCGTCAATCTTCCCGCCGTGCCTGCCGGCGCTCGCGAGATCATTCGCTTTGACGGCATCGAGAGCTATGGCGAGCTGTACGTCAACGGCAAGTTTATCGGCATGACCAAGGGTTCGCGTCTGTCTGCCGAGTTCGACGTGACCGACGCGCTCGTCGAGGGCGACAACCTGTTTGCGGTCAAGGTTCTGCAGTACAGCGATGGTAGCTATATCGAGGACCAGGACATGTGGTGGGCATCGGGCATCTTCCGCGATGTGTACCTTATGCAGCGTCCCGCCGCGCACCTGGTCGACTTTAGGTTCCGCACGCACCGCGAGGGCGATGCCGCTCTGATCACGCTCGATACGGTGGCCGAGGGCGCTACCCGCGTTGTGTATACGCTCAGCGATGGCGAGAACGTGGTGGCTACGGGCGAGTGCGTCGACGGCCATGCCGAGTGCAGCGTGACCGATGCCCACTTCTGGAATCCCGAGGATCCCTTCCTCTATGACCTTACGTTTGAGGTCTACGACGGTGACCAGGTCAGCGAGTACGTCCCGCATCGCCAGGGTCTTGCCGAGGTGACGGTCGAGGGCAATCATATCTACCTCAACGGCACTTACTTTAAGATGCATGGCGTCAACCGCCACGATCACGACGATTACAAGGGCCGCGCCGTGGGCCTCGATCGCATGCGCCGCGACCTGGAGCTCATGAAGCAGCACAACATCAACGCGGTGCGCACGTCCCACTACGCCAACGACCCGCGCTTCTACGAGCTGTGCGATGAGTATGGCATCATGCTGGTCGCCGAGACCGATATGGAGAGCCACGGCTTCGAGAATATCGGCAATATCGCCCTGGTGACCGACGACCCGGCATGGGAGCCGGCCTACGTCGACCGCATTGAGCGCCTGGTGATGCAGGAGCGCAACCACGCCTGCATCATTATGTGGTCGATGGGCAACGAGAGCGGCTATGGCTGCAACATCCGCGCGATGTACGCCAAGGCTCACGAGCTCGACGGTCGTCCGGTCCACTACGAGGAGGATCGCAACGCCGATACCGTCGACGTTATCTCCACCATGTACTCCCGCGTGTCGCAGATGAACGACTTTGGCGAGCATCCGTTCCCCAAGCCGCGCATTAACTGCGAGTACGGTCACTCCATGGGCAATGGCCCCGGAGGCCTGTCCGAGTACCAGGAGGTCTTCGATCGCTGGGATTGCATCCAAGGCCAGTTTATCTGGGAATGGTGCGACCACGGTTTGGCTGCTGTGACCGAGGACGGCGTTGCCTACGATATGTACGGTGGCGACAACGGCGATTACCCCAACAACAGCAACTTCTGCATCGATGGCATGGTGTTCCCTTGGCAGCAGCCGAGCCCGGGCCTCACTGAGTATGGTCAGGTCATCTGCCCGGTTCGCATGGCTTACGATGCCGAGGCGGGCGAGCTGACTGTCACCAACAAGCGTTGGTTTACCACCCTCGAGGATGTTTGCCTGTCGGCGGAGACCCTGGTGGACGGCGACGTGGTCTGCCGCAAGACGCTCACGCCCGGTGCGGTTGCCTCCGGTGAGTCCGTCAAGCTTCCGCTGGTGATTCACGAGGCCGCGGTAGGCGAGACCCTGCTGACTGTGCGCGCCTACACCATGGCCGCTCACGTCTGGTGCGAGCCGATGTTCCAACTGGGCGCAAGCCAGTTTGCCATCGCAAACCATCCGGCGCCGGCCATTGCGGCTCCCACTCGTCCTGAGCTTACGGTCGAGGAGACCGAGCAGGAGATTCGCATTCACTCCCTCAACGGCGAGCTGACCTTCAGCAAGGTAAACGGTACCGTGAGCGAGTGGAAGGCATCCGGCCGCGACGTCATGGCCTCCGGTCCCCAGGTTGGTTTTTGGCATCCGCTCGTCGATAACCACGCCCAGGAGTATGACTCGCTGTGGAAGGACAACTTCATCGATGTGATGCAGACGTCTACCCGCAAGGTTTCTTGGAAGCAGGACGGCAATGCGGTCGTCGTTACCGTGAGCCAGCGTATCGCTCCTCCCGTCCGCGCGTTCGGCATGCGCGTCGAGCTTGTCTACACCGTGCTTCCGAGCGGTCGCGTTGACCTCAAGGTTTCCGGCGAGCCCTACGGTGACTATTCGGACATCATCCCGCGCATCGGCATCTCCTTCGAGGTCCCCGGTTGCGATCGCGCCGTCGAGTGGTATGGCCACGGCCCGGGCGAGAACTATCCGGACTCGCTGCGCGCCAACCCGGTCGGTCATTACCGCACCACGGTCGACGATATGTTCACGCCCTACGTTATGCCTCAGGACTGCGCCAACCGTGAGGGTACCCGCTGGGTTGCCCTGCGCTCTAGCCACGGTGACGGTCTGGTCGTGACGCGTCCGAGCGACGCCGCTTCCAACCCGTTCTCGTTCTCGGCATGGCCCTATAGCTGCGAGGCCATCGATAACGCCAAGCACGTCTACGACCTTGTCAAGGGCGATACGGTCACGGTCAACATCAACGACCAGTTGCTCGGCCTTGGCTCGAACTCTTGGGGTTCCGAGGTGCTCGATTCCTATCGCACCCGTTTTGAGAGCTTCAGCTTTGAGGTGTCCCTGCGACCGCTGACGTCTGCCGATCTGGATCAGGCGCTGGCACCCATTAAGGAGGCATAAGCCATGCATGTCTTTAACTCGCGCGCCGATTTCGACGCTCAGATGAAGTCCGTCAAGAAGTGGATGCGCACCGGCCAGGCGCTCGATGGCGTTGCCGACCTACAGCACGACGTGGCTTACTCCATCGGCGACTCGTTGGTGTACTGGTGGGTCTATGCCCGCGAGGCCGCAACCGCCGATCTGGTCGGTCACCGTCGCTACCATGCCGTGCTCGCTCCGCTCGACGGCGACCTGACCGTCGAGGTTGCCCCCAAGGCAGGCCTCACCTGCACCCGCGCTTACAGCGATATCGATGATCGCGAGCGCTTTGAGGGGGCGGGGGAGACCGTGACGATTCCCGCCGGCGGCGTTGCCGTCGTCGAGATCGACGAGGCTTACCGTGTTATCGCCGAGGCTTCGGATCCCCGCGTCGTGGTACTGCACGTGACGGTCGAAGGTTATTCCTTCCCCAACAAGTAGTATTCGTCCGTTTGGACGTTTGCTTCGCGCCGTTAAGGGGGATGGCTTTGTTGACTCCCTTTTCCCCATTCCCCTTAGCAGGTGCGCCGTCCGCGATTGCACTTGCAGCTCGGACGGTTTTGGATGACATTTAATAGATGATTGGGAGGGCTTATGAGCTCTGAAAAACGAGGAACGATCGGTTCGTTCGCTCTGCTGGGCATGACGGTCGCCGCCGTGTTCGGTATCAAGAACATCATCAACAACAACGCGGCCATCGGCTTGGCAGCTGCGCCGTCGTTCTTCTTCGCCACGCTTTTGTACTTTGTCCCCTATACCCTGGTTACCGCCGAGTTCGTCGGCCTCAACAAGGACTCCGAGTCGGGCGTGTACGCATGGGTTAAGACCTCGATGGGTGGTCGCTGGGCGTTCCTGACGGCATTTAGCTACTGGTTCGTTAACCTGTTCTTCTTTGCGTCCGTCCTGCCCAACGTCATCATCTACGCGAGCTACGTGTTCTTTGGTGCCAACGCCGAGCTTTCGCAGCTGTGGATCACCATTATCGAGATCGTCGTCTTTGCTATCGCCACGTGGGTTTCGACCAAGGGCGCTAAGTGGATCGGCTCCATTTCCTCCTTCGGTTCGACCGCGGCTCTCGGCCTGACCGCCGTGTTCATCCTGCTGTCCCTGGCTGCTGCCCTTGGCGGCGTTGAGTTCGCTACGGCTCCTACTCCCGCTAACATGGCTCCCGACATGAGCAACTTCGCAACTGCGTGGGGCTTCTTCGGTACGCTTGCCTGGATCATCCAGGGCGTTGGCGGCGCTGAGTCTGTCGGCGTGTTCCTTAACGACCTTAAGGGTGGCGTCAAGGCCTTCGTGCGCACCGTCGTTATCGCCGGCCTGACCATCGGCCTTCTGTATGCAGGCGCTTCGCTGCTGGTTAACCTGTTCATCCCCGAGGGCAGCGTTGCCATCTCCACCGGCATCTTCGACGTGTTCGGCGCTGTCTTTGCCCACTTTGGCATTCCTATGGAAGTGTCCACGCGCGTCATCGGCTTGATCCTTCTCGCCGCTACGCTGGGTTCCCTCATGATGTGGACCTCCGCTCCCATCAAGGTCTTCTTCACCGAGATCCCCAAGGGCGTCTTTGGTAGCAAGATCGTCGAGCTCAACGAGCATGGCATTCCTGCCCGCGCCGCTTGGCTGCAGTTCGCCATCGTCGTCCCCATCCTGATCATCCCGGCCCTGGGCTCCGGTAACCTCGACGACCTGCTCATGATCGTCACCAACATGACGGCTGCCACCGCTCTGCTCCCGCCGCTGCTGATCCTGCTTGCCTACTTTATGCTGCGCAAGAACTTCGACGCTGCTCCCCGTGGCTTCCGCATGGGCTCGCGCAGCTTTGGCCTGGTCGTTGCCGCCTTCCTGCTCGTGGTCTTCTGCTTCGTGCTTATTTGCGGCACCATTCCGCTTGATCAGCCTCTGTGGCTGACGCTGGTCTACAACGTTGGCGGCGTGGTTGTCTTCCTGGGCCTTGCCGTGATGTGGTACAACCGCTACATCAACCGCCTGCGCGAGACCGATCCCGAGGCCGCCGAGAACGAGCTTCGCCCTTCCGTCCTCGATATGATGGAGTAGCGGCTAGGATTAATCTACGGCTGTGGAATAAATCGATTCCCTTTCCTAGGGAGGGGCCTTACGAGGCCTCTCCTTTTGTGTTTTGGGGCATGGTTTTGGACCCCGTGGTCAAGAAATGCCAAATATGAGTACTGTTGCAAAATAGGTGTCATATTTTTCGGCCTGTTCTGAGCGAAAATGGACTCAAAATCAATCTATCTAACCCCCTATAAAGGGCGTTTGACGGCTTTCAACCTCTTCGAATCGCTCAAAGTAGGCAATTTGCTTTCGATTTTGCTGCTACTAAATTGGTGACAGTACTCATATTTGCCACTTTTTGACCACGGGGTATCCGGAGGGGCTCTCGACAAGCATCTAACGCTACAATAACTACCACGTGGCTGGGTTTTGCCGGCCGAATGTGCGATGTCGTGGGAGGGGACATGGTCGAGTTTACAAAGACGATTAAAGATCCGTTGGGACTACATGCCCGCCCGGTTGCGTTGCTCTATGACATCATTGCCAAGCATCGTAGCGACGTGTCGGTCAGCATCGGTGACCGTCATACCGACGGTCGCGACGTTATGGGCCTCATGGCTCTCTACGGCGAGTGCGGCGAGGACATCATCTTCCGCGTTTCGGGCGTGGATGAGGCTTCCTGCGTTACGTCGATTAGAAACCTCTCGCTTTAAGCATGATAGGGCGCGGTAAAGGATGGTCCTTTGCCGCGCCTTTTTGTTTCGTATAGGAAACTTTTTCGAAATCTGAATGGGGACCCTTTCCAAAAAGTTAACCGCGTGCTAGTTTACTAAAGCGAACATAGACGTGGTTAACTTTTATCGCGTCGATGTTGAGGACGAACTGACGTTAGGAGCAACTCATGTCTTGCGGACCGCAGATGCCGGCCATGCCGCTTTCGATGGTAAAAGCGGGCGAAACCGTGCGCGTGTCTCGTGTAAAGGGCAATGAGGACATGAAACACCACCTCAAGGACCTCGGCTTTGTCGAGGGCAGCGAAATCCATGTGGTGAGCTCGAGTGGCGCCAATATCATCGTCACGGTGCTGGGTGCACGCTTTGGCATCGATTCCAAGGTTGCCATGCACATCATGACCGTCGGTTAGTCCGCAGCATTTCATAAAAACCGAAAGGGGGACAAGAGGATGAAGACGTTGGGTGACGTTAAGGTGGGCGAGAGCTCTACCATCGTCAAGCTTCACGGTGAGGGTGCGCTTCGCCGCCACCTTATGGACCTGGGGCTCATCAAGGGCACTTCGTTCAAGGTCGTGAAGGTTGCACCGCTCGGTGATCCGGTCGAGATCAACGTGCGCGGCTACGAGCTTTCCATCCGCAAGGAGGAGGCGGCCGTCGTCGAGGTCCAGTAAGGGCTCGCGACGTGTATTTCTGCAGATAAAGTTAGGTATTTCTAACTTAATGCTGCAACTTTGAAGCACATCATCCAGCTTGCGCGGAGAAAGCAGCGCAGGCACACAAGGAAGAAGGATTGAATGGCGGATTCTCAGATCCATGTCGCGCTGGCGGGTAACCCCAACTGCGGCAAGACCACGCTTTTCAACCTGATTACCGGCGCCAACGGCTACGTTGGCAACTGGCCCGGCGTCACGGTTGAGAAAAAGGAAGCCAAGCTCCTAAGCGACAAGAACGTTACCATCACGGACCTCCCTGGCATCTACTCGCTTTCCCCCTACAGTCCCGAGGAGCAGTGCTCGCGCGACTACCTCATGAGCGGCGAGCCCGATGTCGTCGTCCAGGTGGTCGATGCCACCAACCTCGAGCGCAACCTGTACCTGGCGCTTCAGGTTATCGAGACCGGCCTGCCCGTGGTCGTCGCCCTCAACATGGCCGACTTGGTCGAGAAGAACGGCGATAAGATCGACACGGACAAGCTCTCCAAGAAGCTCGGCTGCCCGGTCATGATGATCTCGGCTCTTAAGAACAAGGGCATCACGGAGCTGTTCGATCAGGTCAAGAAGTCTGCCGCTTCCAAGGGCCAGGTGCCGGAGCACAAGTTCGATTCCTCCATCGAGGACGTTCTGGACCACATCGAGAACAACCTGCCGGCGAGCGTTCCCGCCAACAAGCGTCGCTACTACGCGGTCAAGCTGTTCGAGCGCGACGCGGACGCCTGCAAGCTCATCAACCTCACTAAGGAGAAGGCCGCTCGCGTGGAGCAGCTGGTCGCCCAGTGCGAACAGGACTGCGACGACGACGCCGAGTCCATCATCACCGGCGAGCGCTACGGCGTGATTGCCCACATCATCGACGAGTGCCTCACCAAGGCTCCGGCCAAGATGAGCACTTCCGAGAAGATCGACCGTGTGGTTACCAACCGCATCCTGGGCCTGCCGATCTTTGTGGTCATCATGTTCTGCGTGTACTACATCGCCGTTTCTACCCTCGGCGGCACGGTGACCGACTTCACCAACGACCAACTCTTCGGCACCGACGGCTGGTACGTGCTCGGTCAGGGTCGCGACGCCTATGACGCAGCTGTTGAGGCTGCGGGCGACAACGCGGACTCGGTCGACCCGGCGCAGTACGGCCCCTATGTCCCGGGTATCACCACCGTGGTGCACGACGCCCTTGTGGCGGGCGGTACCGAGGACGGTGGCCTGGTTGATTCGCTGGTCTGCGACGGTATCGTCGGCGGCTTAGGCGCCATCTTCGGCTTCGTTCCGCAGATGTTCCTGCTCTTTGTGATGCTGTCCTTCCTGGAGGACTGCGGCTACATGGCCCGTGTCGCCTTCATCATGGACCGCGTGTTCCGCCGCTTTGGCCTGTCCGGTAAGTCCTTTATCCCCATGCTCGTGTCCTCGGGCTGCGGCGTCCCCGGCGTCATGGCCACCAAGACCATCGAGAACGAGAAGGACCGCCGCATGACGGTCATGACCACCACGTTCATTCCCTGTGGCGCCAAGCTGCCGATCATCGCCCTGCTCATGGGCTCCATCATCGGCGATTCTTCCACCACCGCCGCATGGATCAGCCCGCTGTTCTACTTCTTGGGCGTCTTTGCCGTCATCGCCTCGGGCCTCATGCTCAAGAAGACCAAGCTCTTCGCCGGTCGCCCGACGCCGTTCGTTATGGAGCTCCCCGCTTACCACTTCCCGGCGATCCGCTCTTGGGCGCTGCACGTGTGGGAGCGCTGCTGGGCCTTTATCAAGAAGGCTGGCACGGTCATCTTCGCCTCTACCGTCGTGGTTTGGTTCCTCTCCAACTTTGGTAGCTACAACGGTTCCTTTGGCTTCCTGCCTGCTATGGACGGCATCCCCGAGGAGTTTATGGACTACTCCGTGCTCGCCATGCTGGGCAACCTGGTCGCCTGGATTTTCGCCCCGCTCGGCTTTAGCACCTGGCAGGCAACCGCGCTGACCGTCTCTGGTCTCGTCGCCAAGGAGAACGTCGTCGCCACCGCCGGTTCGCTGCTCTCCGTTGCCGACGCCGCCGAGACCGACCCGAGCCTGTGGACCGCATTTGCCGGTATGTTCCCGACCATGGGCGCTTGCGTGGCCTTCGGTGCCTTCAACCTGCTGTGCGCCCCCTGCTTCGCTGCCATGGGCACCATCCGCAACCAGATGGATTCCGGCAAGTGGACTGCGATCGCCATCGGTTACGAGTGCGCCTTCGCTTGGGTGATCGGCCTGTTCATCAACCAGTTCTACAACCTGTTCGTTCTTGGCCAGTTTGGTATTTGGACGGTTGTAGCCATCGTTCTGCTGGTTGCGATGCTCTTCCAGATCTTCCGTCCCATGCCCAAGCATGCTTGGACGGACGAGGACGAGGCCAACACCGCTTCTGCCGCGGTTTCCGCCTAAGTCCGAATAAGGATTAACCCCTTTCCACGAGCCCGGGTGTCCCAGCGACACTCGGGCTTTTTGGTGGGGGAGATGTGGCGTTTCCTCAGATAAAACCGACCAAAATAAACCTGTCCCTATTTGGTAGGTGGAGAATGGGGTAAAGTAAGTGGTGGTTAACTAGAGGAGGCTTCCTATGGCACCTATCGATATTGTTGTACTGGCTGTTATCGGTATTGCGTTTGTTGCCGTGTGCGTGCGCATCTACCGCAAGGGCACCTGCGCCGACTGCGCTCAGGGTGGCGTTTGCACGGGGCATTGCTCCAACAAAAAGACATGCGCCGCACTTAAGGGCGTGGACAAAATCGCCGAAGACTTGGGCCGCGGTATTCATTAGCCGACCGGCGTTTGGGTATGTTTGACTGCGAATGCGGCGGTTGCTGATACGATAAGTACGTTAGCAACTGCCGCCCAGCGGCTCAAACGAAAGGAACCCTGTATGGAGTCCTCCGCCTACCCGATGCTCTTTAGCCCGATCAAGGTCGGTACGACCGAGGTTAAGAACCGCGTCTTTATGCCGCCGGTATCTACCAACCTGGCCGATCACGGATATGTGACCGACGACTTGGTCGATCATTACCGTGCCCGTGCCAAGGGCGGCGTTGGCCTGATCATCACCGAGGTCGTGACGGTCGAGCCCACCTATACCTATCTGCCGGGCGACATGTGCTGCTACGACGACACGTTCATCCCCGGCTGGGAAAAGCTCGCCGCCGCCGTGCATGAGTACGGCTGCAAGATTATGCCGCAGCTCTTCCACCCCGCCTACATGGCCTTTAACATTCCGGGCACGCCGCGCCTGATCGCTCCGTCCTTTGTGGGCCCGTCCTATGCCCGCGAGGCACCGCGCCCCATCACGGTCGATGAGATTCACGAGCTCACGCATCAGTTTGGCGACGCTGCCGTGCGTATGCAGAAGGCCGGTGTCGATGGCGTCGAGGTCCATGCGGCGCACGCCCACGGCATGCTCGGCGGCTTTTTGACCCCGCTCTACAACAAGCGTACCGACGAGTACGGCGGCTCGCTCGACGCTCGCATGCGCTTCCTGCTCGAGGTCATCGCCGAGATTCGCGAGCGCTGCGGCAAGGACTTTATCATCGACGTCCGCATCTCGGGCGATGAGTACACCGATGGCGGCCTGACCCTCAACGACATGATCTACGTCTCGCGTCGCCTGGAGAAGGCCGGCGTCGACATGATTCATGTGTCGGGCGGCACCACCATCAAGCGCGGTTCCGCGATTCCTGCCGCCGGTACCCAGCAGGCCTCGCACGCTGCCTGCTCGCGCGAGATCAAAAAGCACGTCAACATTCCTGTCGCCACCGTCGGCCGCATCAACGAGGCCTGGATCGCCGAGGAGCTGATCGAGGACGGCGCTGCCGACATCTGCATGATGGGCCGCGCCAATCTGTGCGATGCCGAGTTCTGCAATAAGGCCGCTGCCGGCAACGCCGACGACATCCGCCCCTGCATTGGCT
>OAWJ01001526.1_pt1 | contig 12372 bp, 10 predicted proteins | sample 1517021 | NCBI WGS metagenome assembly OAWJ01 (sample SAMEA2580121, study PRJEB22360) | human gut metagenome | biome: human gut; feature: human-associated habitat; material: faeces | place: Denmark | collected 2008/2010
GCTGCTCGGATGGGAAGGCATGAAGGACTCCGTGGCCAAGGCATTGGCCGCGAAAGCCTGACAAGTATTGTTCTATGGTGGAAAGCAGGATGTCTCCCGTGCTTCGTGCGCCGCGTTCTACAACGGGCGAAACACGTGAGACAAACTCCAGCCAACGCGATAGGCTACTCAACGGAACATATTCGAATCATATATGGAGCGACAATGAGCGATACCTTGGTACCTGAACCGCAAGCCTCGATTTTCGATTCCGTTGCCAAGGCATTGGGCAATGACGAGGCCGCTGCGCGTCGCGTCATGCTTAACCCTAATCTCGCCAAAGGATTCAAGGACGGCAAACCAGTGGAAATCGAACACGAGAACATCAAGCAAGATGCTTGTGGCTGCGGCAATCAGGCTGGAGTATGCGGCTGTTCCGAGGAGCAGGATGACGGCATCGCATTGAAGGCTGTCGATGATATCGGACGTGCGACCGCCGCCGATGTGAAGGAAGCGCTGCATCAGGTCATTGATCCGGAACTTGGCATTGACGTGATTGATTTGGGCTTGGTATATGGCATTGAGATCGATGAGCTTGGCCGTGCCATCATCACGATGACGCTGACCACTCCGGCGTGCCCGCTGACCGATTTGATTGAAGACGAGTGCGCAAGCACCCTTGCAGGTCTCGTTGAGGAATTCCGTATCGATTGGACATGGCAGCCGCGTTGGAGCATGGAAAAGATCACTCCGGAAGGACGCGAACAGTTGGCTGCGCTTGGCTTCAACTTCGATAACCTTCCGAAATACTGACAATATAGCGACATAAAACAATATAAAAAAGCGTGCTCCCGACGCTGGGAAGCACGCTTTTGTTCTGTGTGCGGCAGAACGTCAGTCGTCGACCACGGTACCCTTCGGCACCACAGTGATGCCTTCCGGCGTGACGGTGAAGCCACGAGCCAGATCATGTTCAGTATCGATACCGACGGTCGAATTCTCGGTAAGCACAACATTTTTGTCGAGAATCGCCTTGTAGACGCGTGCTCGACGATTGATGGTCACGCCGTCAAACAAAATCGAATCGACGACCTGCGACCACGAGTGGATACGCACGTTCGGTGAAAGTACGGAATGGTGCACTTCGCCGCCCGACACAATGACGCCGGGGGAGACGATCGAATCGGTGGCGTGCCCAAGACGGTCACGACCGGCATGCACGAACTTTGCAGGCGGCAGGTTGCCGGACAACGTGTAAATCGGCCATTCGGTGTTGTACAGATTGAACTCCGGCACATAGGAAATCAGATCCATATGTGCATCGTAGAACTGCTTCAGAGTACCCACATCGCGCCAGTAGGCATGATCGGTCGGCGTCGCTCCCGGAATCTCGTTGGAATTGAAGTCGTAGACGCCGGCCTCATTGCGAGCCGCGAAGTACGGGGCGATATCGCCACCCATATCATGCTTGGTGTCTTCGGCCTTTTCGTCGAGCGCCAAAGCCTCGAACAGGGCGTCCGTGTTGGCAACGTAATTACCCATGGAAGCGAGGATGGAGTTCGGATCATCTGGCAGGCCAGTCGTGGTCTGCGGCTTTTCCTGGAAGCTTTTGATCATGCCTGGGTGTTCCGGATCAACCTCGATCACGCCAAACTGGTTGGACTGGCTAATCGGCTGGCGAATACCCGCCACCGTGAACTCCGCACCGGATTCGATGTGCTGCTGCACCATCTGCTGGAAGTCCATACGGTAGACGTGGTCGGCACCGACGATCACCACAATATCCGGCTGCACGTCTTCGATGATGTTGATGGTCTGATAGACGGCGTCGGCCGAGCCGAGATACCAGTGCTTGCCGAGACGCTGCTGGGCAGGAACAGGGGAGACATAGTTGCCGAGCAACGGCGAGAAACGCCACACTGTGGAAATGTGGCGATCGAGCGAATGGGATTTGTACTGGGTGAGCACCACGGTCTGCATGTAGCCAGAATTGACCAAATTGCTCAACGGGAAGTCAATCAGTCGGAACACGCCGCCGAATGGAACGGCCGGTTTTGCTCGGTCCCTGGTCAAAGGCATCAGACGAGTGCCTTCACCACCTGCAAGAACGATGGAAAGAATTTTCGGATTCTTCGCCATGAGAACTCCTCTCTAGAGCGTCGTTACGACACCGCACACATTGGTCGGTCTGCAGCATCGCAAACCGCTTACGCACTCAATAATTGCATATTTTTTGCAACATGCAAGGAGTTTGCACCGCGAGTCTTGAAAATTTGCTGATTGTTTCAGTGAACAGCTGTTGAATAGAAGGCTACGGCGCTCGAAGCGGCGACGTTAAGACTGTCCACTCCGTGGCTCATGGGAATCTTCACCGTCAGATCGGCACGGGAAATGGTGTGATGCGACAGGCCGTCGCCCTCAGTGCCGAAAATCAGCGCCAACTTGTCAATATGGTCCTTTTCGTCGTCGGCATTGTTCAAGCGGCGAACGAGCTCTTCCAACGAAATGGAGTCGTCTTCAAGAGCCATCGCAACGGTTGTGAATCCAAGATCGTGCAATTCCTGCATGCCGGTGAACGGCCAGTAATGCCTATCATCTCCGCCGATGCGCGTCCACGGAATCTGAAACACCGTGCCCATCGACACGCGGGCGGCGCGCCGATACAGCGGATCGCCGCAAGAAGGCGTCACCAGCACGGCATCGACATCCAATGCAGCCGCGGAGCGCATAAGCGCGCCGACATTGGTGTGGTCGACGATATTTTCCATGACCGCGATGCGGCGTGCCCCTCGGCAGACTTCCTCGACGCTGGGCAAAGGCCAACGCTTCATCGCAGCCAATGCGCCTCGGTGCAGCCGATAGCCGGTCAGCTGCTTGAGCTGTTCGGGGGAGGCCACGTACACGGGAATGTCGGTGCCCCATCGGTTGTCGATGAGCGTGAAGGTTTCAGCCATGCCTTCAATCCACGGTTCTTCGACCAGCAGCGATATCGGCTCTCGGTTGGCGGGAAGCGCCCTGTCAATGACTTTTGGCGATTCCGCGATGAACAGGCCTTTGCTGGGTTCAAGCTTGTTGCGAAGCTGGATTTCCGTAAGATTTGTGTATGCCGCCACGCGCTCGTCGTCAATGGAAACAAGATGGATGAACTGCATGTGACCGATCTTTCGCCGAATAGCCTTTCAGATACAAGAAAACCCCTTGTTTCCAAGGGGTTTTGCTGGTGTCCGGAGCGGGACTTGAACCCGCACGCCTGTATAAAATAGGCACTAGCACCTCAAGCTAGCGCGTCTACCATTCCGCCACCCGGACAGGTGCGTTGCTCACCGGCAACGAATAAAAACTATAGCAGATGCTCGGCGTGATGCAAGTCTCGGCGTGTCGCGTGGAATTTCACCATTAGTATCCGAGGTGCTGGTAGTCTCTGGAGCTATGACTGATGCCCTTTTTCTGCTTGATACGGAACATGATGATGTGCCTGTGAACAGCGATGAGCTGAACGCCGGATGGAAATTGACGTTGCCTCAATCGGTACGTCGTCACGCCATTCAGGCCATGCGTCTGAAAGACGGTGATGAGTTGCAGCTTTCCGATGGTAGGGGATTGCGCATCCATGCGGTGCTGTGCGACGCGCAGCAGGGAATCGCGCAAGTGTCGAGTTTCAGCAAGGAGCAGCAACCCGTCACCAAGCTCGCTTTGGTTCAGGCGCTGGCCAAAACAGGGCATGATGAACAGGCCATCGACACGGCAACGCAGATCGGTGTGGACGAGGTAATTCCATGGCAGGCCGATCGTTCCATCGCCAAATGGAAGGTGGGGCGTACCGACAAGAAGTGGAGGCAAGTGCTTGAGTCGGCCACCGAACAATCGCGACGTTCCTGGACGCCTGAATTGGGGGAGTGCGTGGCCAGCAAGCAGTTGGTCGCCATATGCAAACGTGCCTGCGTGCGCGGCGATATGGTAATCGTGCTGCATCAGGATGCCACCAAAACCTGGAACCAGTTGGAGGAATCGATCGCGGCGCTTTCCGACAAGTGCCTGCAGGATGGTCGCCAGCGTACCGTGTACGTGGTGGTCGGGCCGGAAGGTGGTATCGGCGACGCGGAAATCGAGTCTTTTACCGACGCCGGAGCCGAAGTATGCGTGCTCGGAAGTAACATTCTGCGGGCGTCCACGGCCGGTCCGGTCGCATTATCGTTGCTCGCACGGGCGCTGGGACGTTTCGTTTGATGCCCCATGCTGGCGATTTGCCGTGGATTATCCCGGTTGCGCAATAGCATGGTCATGACGGTTTCCCAGCATTAAGGAGCATTATGAGCGACAAGGATTGTCTGTTCTGCAAGATCATCGCAGGAGAGATTCCAAGCGAAAAGGTGTATGAGGACGATACTACCTACGCGTTCAAGGACATCAATCCGAAAGCCAAAGTCCATGTGCTTGTGGTGCCTCGTGAGCATTATGCGAACGTGGCCGAGCTCGCGGCGGCCGATCCGCAGCAGCTTGCCCACATGGCTCAAGTTGCGCAGAACATCGCAGATAAGGAATTCCATGGCGCCTTCCGGCTGATCTTCAACACCGGGCTTGATGCAGGGCAGACCGTATTCCATGTGCATGCCCACGTGCTGACCGGTGAAAAGCTCGACGAGTAGCTTTCTTTTCCCCATATATCAACGTTAGAAGAGGTTTTGTGGCCACCACTACACGTACCATCGCGATTCCCCAACAGCTTGATCCGGTAACCGTGCTTGGACCGGTCGACGAGGTTCTCCGGGAAGTGGAACGAGCGTTCCCCGACCTGACCATCATCGTCAGAGGCGACCGTATCGCGATCATGTCACGTTCCAACAAATCTGAATCCCAAGCTGCGCAGGCCGAACATGTGATTGAAAACATCATTCAAGCCGCATATACGGCTCCGATGGACGCCGACACGGTGCGGCGCATGCTCGACCAAAATGTGTTGAAAACCTCTGTTCGCGCCACGCGCCCGGGGCATGGGCGTGTAGTGGAAGAACTACGTTTGGCTGATAGGCAGCAGGGGCGTGCCTCACAACGTGAGCATGCCGCAGACCGCCGCAAGCCGCACGTGCCAGGAGTGATCACCTTTGCGCTTGGTAAGCCGGTTCGCGCGAAAACCGCTGGTCAGGTCGCCTATATCAATGCCATTGAGTCGCACACCATCACGTTCGCCATCGGTCCTGCCGGTACAGGTAAGACGTATCTTGCAGTGGCCAAGGCGGTTCGCGCCTTTCAGGATCGGCAGGTGCGGCGCATCATCCTGACCAGACCTGCGGTGGAAGCCGGAGAGAACCTCGGTTTCCTGCCGGGCACACTGAACGAAAAAGTCGATCCGTATCTTCGTCCGTTGTACGACGCGCTTTCCGACATGCTTGGAGCGGACCAGCTCAAACGCTACATGGATGACGGTACCATTGAAGTCGCGCCGCTTGCGTACATGCGTGGACGCACGCTCAACGATGCGTTCGTGATCCTCGACGAAGCGCAGAATACCACCGAACAGCAGATGAAGATGTTCTTGACACGACTGGGTTTCAACACGAAAATGATCATCACGGGTGACGTGACGCAGGTTGATCTGACAGTACCGAAATCCGGCCTTGCCACCATCGAACGCATACTTGAAGGCATCGACGATATAGCGTTCGCCCATCTCAAGCCGGAAGACGTGGTACGACACGCGCTGGTCGGCAAAATCGTCGCAGCCTATGATCGACACGCGGCCATCGCCGGCGACCATAGCCGGCACATCGCAAGCAAAACCACATCCAAGCAAACGGACGAGCAAATCGAAAGGAACGCTGAATGAGCGTCGAAGTAACCAACGAAACCGTCTGGCAGATCGACGGCAAGGTGTTCTCCGATCTCGGCATATGGGTGATGGACCAGATGCGCGTCAGCACGCAATCCGACCTGACCATCATGTTTGTCGACCCCGATCCGATCGCCCAATTGCACATGCGCTGGATGAACCTTGAAGGACCGACTGACGTAATGAGCTTCCCCATGGACGAACTGCGCCCAGGAGACGGCAGAACCGTGATGGAAGGCGTGCTTGGGGATATCGTGATCTGCCCATGGGTGGCCGCCCAGCAGGCGCTTGCAGCCGGACACAGCACCATGGAGGAAATGATGCTTCTGACGATCCACGGCATTCTCCACCTGCTTGGATACGATCACGCGACACCGGAACAGGAGCGCCAGATGTTCGGCCTGCAGCGTCAACTGCTGCTAACCTTCTTTGCTCTCCGCCAAGGATCGGGAGCGCAGGCGATTCTTCCGTCAGGAGCGCCGGATGCGCTTGCCGAATGGGATCGGGAGCATGGTACCGGGCGGCAGATCGCCAAATAGTGATGACGTTGCCGGTAGCATATCGTCCGGCATGATGGGGGCTGAATTATGATGCAGGAGACAATGATTGCGGTGATCGCGGTACTTGCCGTGGTAGCGTTGCTGCTGGTCTGGCTGTCTCTTTCGATGGCTGCCACCGAAGGCGCTGTGGGACGTGTGACCCGGGCGAGCCTGAACAACCTGATTCTTGAGATTCAGACGGATGCGGAACTTTCGCAGTTCATTCGCGACAAGAAGATCAAGCGCATCCATAAGGTCCAGCGGTTGGTGACCGACCGGTATGCCACTGCAGGATCGTGTGCGTTCTTCCGTATTTGCTGCAATGTGCTTGACGGTGTGCTTGTAACTGTGATCGCAGGCATGCTGGACGCCCCACTCTGGGCCGAATTACTTGCCGGATTTGTTTTTGCCATCGTCGTTGCGGTGATTTCGCTGCTGGTGCGTCCGCGTAGTGCTGGAGCATCCAAGCCCGTCGACATCATGCTGCAGCATGCGGATACCGTCTCCGTTGCGGTGCTGTTGACCCCATTCGCAAAAATCGGCGGGCAAAAGGGCGCGAAGCGCCGTGGCAACGATCTTTCCGACGACGAGGAACTCGAAAAAATCCAGATCGAGCAGGGGCGCGCGACCATCGACCGTCTGGTCGAAGCCAACGATTTCGACCCTGAAGTTTCCGAAATGCTGCGCAACGTGCTCACGCTTTCCGAAACACTGACCCGTGAGGTCATGGTGCCGCGCACCGACATGATCTGTATCGAGCGAGGCGAGACATTGGAAAACATGTTGAAGCTTTGCTCCCGTTCCGGGTTCTCGCGTGTGCCGGTCATTGGCGACGATGTGGACGATCTGGTCGGCGTGGCCTATCTGAAGGACGCCGTACGAGCGACGGCTTTTAACCATGCGGCGATGACGCGAGAAGTCGAATCGGTAGTCCGTGATCCGATGCTGGTTCCCGAATCCAAACCAGTTGACGACCTGTTCCATCAAATGCAACGCACACGCCAGCATGTCGCCATCGTCGTGGACGAATACGGCGGTATCGCAGGTATGGTAACCATTGAAGACGCCATAGAACAAATCGTGGGCGAGCTGGAAGACGAACATGATCGTACGCAACATGCTGATCCGGAACAGATCGGTGACAAAAAATGGAGCATGCCAGCCCGCACGCCGATTGCCGATCTGGAAGAGATTTTCGAAATCGACATTGACGAGGATGACGTCGACACAGTTTACGGATTGTTGACCAAATTATTGGGACGCGTGCCGATCGTCGGCTCTTCCGCGGTCACCCGAGGATTGCGTATGACCGCAGTCGATTCCGCGGGACGACGCAAGAAGGTGTCGACCATTGTGGTGGAACCGGCCCACGTCGAGGGCGTGGACGAAACTGAAACACGTAACGAAGAACATGCGGATGATGCCGAAGAGGCATCCGACAACGATAAGGATTCCAAAGACAAGCATGACTGACGCAGCAACGACTGAGACGACTTCCGACCATTCCGATTCCACTACGCCCGTTCCATATCGTTCCGGTTTCGTTGCCGTGGTAGGACGTCCGAACGTAGGCAAGTCGACGTTGATCAACGCGTTGATCGGCACGCAGATCGCCATCGCATCATCTCGCCCGGAAACCACACGTAAGGCCATTCGCGGCATTCTTACCACAGATAATGCGCAGATCGTTTTGGTTGATACGCCTGGTATCCATCGTCCGCGCACATTGCTGGGGCAGCGCCTGAATGATGTTGTGGACGAGTCTCTTGCCGACGTGGACGCCATCGCCTTCCTGCTGCCTGGTGACCAGGAGATCGGTCCCGGCGACAGGCGCATTTTGAGTCGTCTGCGCTCTGATTTCGCAGTGAAGCGCGATGATGGCACGTTCAAATGGAAAGTGCCGCTGATTGCCATCGTCACCAAAATCGACGAATTAAGCCGTGAAGGACTGATCAACAAGCTTATCGAAATCAACGAGTTCGCCGATTTCACCGATATCGTGCCGGTCAGCGCACTCAAGCATGACAATCTTGCCGAAGTCAAGAACGTGCTTATCGAAAACATGCCGGAAGGTCCGCAAATGTATCCGGCTGAACAGATCACCGAAGAACGTCCGGAAGAGACCATAGCGGAACTGGTTCGTGGCGCATTCTTGGAAGAATTGGATGACGAGCTGCCGCACTCGTTGGCCGTGGTCGTGGACTCCATTGAATATCCGGAAGACAACGATAGCGGAGCGGCTTACGATGGCAAAGCCCACGTCATTGTGTCGATTTATGTGGAGCGTGATTCCCAGAAACCGATTATCATCGGCAGGGGAGCGGAACATCTCGTGCGCGTCAAAAAGAAGCTGCGCACGCCGGTCAACCGCATCGTCGGTCAGAAAGCAAAACTCGACTTGCATGTCAAGGTCGCCAAAGGATGGCAGTCGGATCCGAAACAGCTTGAAAAGCTAGGCTTCTAAGCAGTTTAAGGTTCGTTCGCAGTCAAGCAGCTTGAAAAGCTAGGTTCTTGATTTGTTTAGGATCCGTTTCGCAACGGGTTGAATAGAATGAGGTCCGGTTCCCGCAGGAACCGGACCTCATTCTATTTTCGAAGAATCACTTCCTCTTAGTATACATCTGCGTGTTCAGCAAAGTGGCGTAACGCTGGATGACCTTCGGACGAATCACCTTCATGGAAGCGGTCATCAAACCGTTCTCCTGAGTGAATTCCTCCGGCAGAATAATGAACTTGCGTACGGATTCCGCACGGGAAACACCTTCGTTGGCCTGATCGACCCACTTCTGCACTTCGGCGCGGACGGCCGCGTTATTGGCGGCGTCTTCCATCGACATGTTACGGTCCAGACCCTTGCTTTCCAGCCATGGACGCAGGGATTCCTCGTCGAGTGTGACCAAAGCGGAAATGAACGGACGCTTGTCGCCGAGAACCAGCGCTTGGGAAATGAACTCGCAACGCTTGATGGCTTCTTCAATCGGACCAGGGGAAACGTTCTTGCCGCCCGCAGTGATGATGAGATCCTTCTTACGCCCGATAATGTACAGGAATCCATCATCATCGATACGTCCCAAATCGCCGGTACGATACCAACCATCCTCGGTGAACGAATCCTCAGAAGCCTCTTCGTTCTTGTGGTACTTCGGGAACACTGCCGTACCCTTGACCTGAATCTCCTCATCCTCGGCAATACGAAGCTCGAAACCAGGGAAGGCGACACCAACGGAACCCTGATGATATGGCACACCAAGCGGGTTGAACGCGCACGGAGCGGTGGTTTCGGTCAAACCATAACCTTCATATACGGGTACACCGGCGCCACGGAAGAACGCCATCAGTTCCGGATCAAGAGGAGCGCCGCCCGCCACAATCCACTGGGCACGTCCTCCGAGTACCTCACGCAGCGAAGCATAGACCATCGGATCAAACGCCATACGGCGAGCCTTGGTCAGAGCGCTGGCCTTGCCCTTCGCACTGACTTCCTTCATGTAATTCTGAGCTGCCACAACCGCCGCAGCGAAAGCCACTCCCTTGGCACCATGTCCGGCCTTTTGCGAAGCCGCGTTGTATACCTTCTCGAGTACACGCGGAACAACGATCATAACGGACGGTTTGGCGACCTGCAGATCGGCGATCAGCGTCTTGATACCCTGCGCGATGTAAATATGCAGCTCGCTGGCCACGCAGATGTAGTTGATGGCGCGTGCGAAGGAGTGTGCCTGAGGAAGGAACAACAGCACGTTCTTCTTCTTCTCGTGCAGCAGCTGCGGCATGTATACCGGAAGATTCAACGCGGTGGTGCAGTAATGCTCATGAGTCATTTCCACGCCCTTCGGTGCGGCGGTGGAACCGGAAGTGTATACGATGGAGCATAGGTCGGTTTTCTTGATGGAATCAATGCGCGCATCGAGTTCCTCGTCGCTTACGCCGGAACCATAGGCCATAATCTCGTCAAGACCGCCGTTTTCGAAGCAGATGATATGTTCCAGCGTTGGGCATTCCTTTTCGGCGCCGTCGGCTTTGGTACGCATATCGGTGGTTTCGACCACCAGCAGACGTGAATCGGAATTATTGACGATGTTGCGAATCTGCTCCGCGGAATCTGTGTCATAGATCGTGGCGAGCACGCCGCCGCACGCCATAACGGCAGCGTCGAACACATCCCACTCGTAAGAGGTGCGGCACATGAACGCCACGCCATCGCCCTTCTTCAGACCGTAATGCATCAGGCCCTTGGCGATCTGGCGAATGTCGGCAAGCACCTCATTGCCGGTTTTGGTTACCCATTCGCTATCTGATTTATAGGTGTAGAGCGGTTCGTCACCCATACGTTCTGCACGATTGGCGTAGATGTCGTAAATGGTGGTGCCCTCGTCCAGCGGCGGCTGGCCCTCGGTTTTGGTGGTCAGCAAACCGGTTTCCGGGTCAAGGAACGTGGTGGATGGGAATCCTTCGCCCCACTCGACGGTGTGTGGAAGATCGATATGACCGTCGGGGGAGATGATGTTGCTCGGATTGTTGTAGTCCGGAGTGTTACCGGAATCGTCGCTGACGGGGTGAACGAAGTCACCGCCCAGACGCAGTGCCTTCTGCGCAAGATTTGCAGCTCGCTTGTTCAAAGAGGTGATGACGGACACGTGACTCTCCTACACATCTAAATCCAATATCTGTAGGAATGATAGACCCTTGAACGCGACACGTCACCTTACGGTAGCGTAGGAAAAGCGTATGCGCTAATAAAGCGCTGCATGAAGAAATCGTCATGGAATGCCATTCAATAGGTGAACTTTTCTTCATGCAAAGGTGCGACCTACGTTACACTGGTGCGCTGTATCTGTTCATTTTGATTTCTTTAACGAGGAAGAAAGGGCACCTATGGCTGAAAAAGCTGAAGCCACCGTGGTCTTCGGAGTTCTTAATGAGACTTCCGAGCACGAGTCTCGCGTTGCTCTGACACCGGATATCGTAGCGAGGTTGCGCAAATCGGGTGTTAACTGCCTGATTGAAACCGGTGCGGGAATCGCATCGCATTATGTTGATGAGGATTATATTAAGGCCGGAGCGCAGGTCGTCTCCGCTGATGAAGTGATTGCGCGTGCTGACGCGCTTGGTTTTGTCGATCGTCCGAGCGGTGCGTTGCTCGCTCGCGTCAAGCAGGGTACTTGGATTATCGGTATGCTTGGCTCGTTCACCGATGCCGGTTATATCGCTGCGATTGAGAAGGCCGGCTTGGTCGGTGTTGCCATGGAGAAGCTGCCGCGTCAGTTGAGCTCCGCTCAGTCCATGGATGAGATGACCTCCCAGAACTCCGTGATGGGTTATAAGGCCGCTATTGTGGCAGCCAACGCTTACGATTCGTTCCTGCCGATGATGACCCCGGCCGCCGGCACGATCCGCCCGGCCAAGGTGCTCATTCTTGGCGCCGGTATCGCCGGCCTGCAGGCCATCGGCACCGCCAAGCGTCTTGGTGCGGTCGTCACCGCATACGACGTGCGCCCGGCCTCCAAGGGTGAAGTCGAATCCTTGGGTGCCAAGTTCCTGGATCTGGGTCTTGATTTCTCCAAGGGTCAGGGTGAGGGTGGCTATGCTCGTGCGCTGAGCGCCGAAGAGCAGACCCAGCAGCAGGCTGCCGTCGACCAGAAGGCCGCCGGTTTCGACATCGTTATCACCACCGCCAAGGTTCCTGGTCGCAAACCGCCGGTTCTGCTGACCAAGGCCGGCGTGGCAGGTCTGCACCGCGGTGCCGTGATCGTCGACTGCGCGGCAAGCGACCTCGGCGGTAACGTCGAAGGTTCCACTGTCGGTACTCAGGTTACCGAGAACGGTGTGACCATCATTGGCGCTCCGTACTTGGCAAGCGGCGTTTCCACCACCGCATCCAACCTGCTGAGCCGCAACGTGGCCGACGTGCTTGCGCATTTCGTACGTGACGGCAAGCTGGCCATCGATTTGAACGAAGAGCTTGACAGCGCCATGGTCGTGGCTGGCCGCGGGGAGGAAACCAAGAAGGAAGGGGGTAACCGCCGA
>OAWJ01001528.1_pt1 | contig 12352 bp, 10 predicted proteins | sample 1517021 | NCBI WGS metagenome assembly OAWJ01 (sample SAMEA2580121, study PRJEB22360) | human gut metagenome | biome: human gut; feature: human-associated habitat; material: faeces | place: Denmark | collected 2008/2010
GCTGCCGCCGTTGGCCCGGGCGCGGGCCTTGTCCACGCGGTAGAACGGCTCGGTCAGGTGGGGCAGCGCCTCCGCCGGGATACCGCAGCCCGTGTCCTGCACGGTCAGCCGCCAGCATTCGCCCGCGTCGGTGCAGCGCAGGTGGACCGCGCCGTCCTGCGGCCCGGCGTGCCATGCATTCAGCGCCAGATTGCGCACAAGGTCCGCCAGCAGCACCCGGTCCGCCAGCACAACGGCCTCCGCGGGCGCGTCGCAGTCCAGCACCACATCCGGCAGACTGCGCACGGCATCGGCAAAGGCCGCGGCCACCCGCACAGGGCGCAGCACCACGCCGTCCGCCTGCAAGCCGTTCAGCGCCAAAAGCTGCTGGCTCAAACTCTCCAGCCGTGCGGACTCATGGTAGAGGGCCTGCGCCGCCGTGCGCCGTCGTTCCGCATCCAACGTGCCGCCGCGCAGCAGGTCGGCGTAGCCGATCAGGCTGGTCAGCGGCGTTTTCAGCTCGTGGGTCAGGTCGGCCACAAAGCGGCTCTGGCGGGCGTTCAGCTCCTGTAGACGCTCATAGTGGTACGCCGCGACCAGCGCCGCCAGCGTGATGATCGCCTGCACGGCCAGCCAGCTGAACAAAAGCCGGTTCCGCGCGGCGAACGCCTCGGACGCATCCGCCGCCGTGACGACGGCCACGGGGTAGGAGTAGGGCGTGTTCAACACCCCGCCCAGCAGCAGCGTCTTCCCGCGCAGCAGGATGCCGTCCGTGGCCGCGGCGGCCTGCTGCACATCGGCGGCGGCCACGCTCTCCGGCAGGGCGCTGTAGGCGACATCGCCCTCCCGCAACAGCGCAAACGCGGCAGTGCTGCTGCCCAGGATCAGCCACTGGCCGCGGGTGTACGCCTGCCCTACCCGGGCGCAGACCGAGTCGGCCCCGCTGCTCAGATAGCCCGCGCCGCTCCGGGTATCGTACTCGGCGGCAAAGGCGTCCTCCAGCCCACAGACATTGCGTTGGTGCTGCAAAACCGCCTGTTCCTCCAGCGCGTCCAGCCGTTCCCGGAACGTCCTGCACGCCAGCCCGCCGCCCGCCAGCGCCATTGCCAGCGAGAGTGCAAGGACAGCCGTGTACATGGATGTACGCTTCATAAAGTCACCTCCTGCGGTTTCCCGGTTGTATGATTCATTTTGATTTACCGCCATGTAGGGGCCGGACATGTCCGGCCCGGCAGCCTTCCGCCATGACCCATTCACGGTCTGCCGTCTTGCAGCCCGCGGGCCGGGCATGCCCGGCCCCTACCGTTCTGCCAGCAGCTTATACCCCACCTTCGGCACGGTCACGATCTTGTCCGCCCAGTCCAGCTTTTTGCGCAGCCGGTGGATGTGCAGATCCAGCGCCCGCGGGTTCGGCTCCGCGTCGGGGCCCCAGACCCGCTCATACAAAATATCACGGTAGAGCGCCTGTCCACGCGCCCGCACCAGAACCAACAGCAGCGTAAACTCCCGCGGGGTCAGCTCCACCGCGCGCCCGTTTTGGGTCACGGTGCGGTTGTCCGGGTCTACCTCGGCATCGAACACCCGCAGCGTCGCCGCCCGCCGCCCGGTGTGGCGCAGAAGTCCCTCGACCCGGGCCAGCAGCTCCGCCGGGGCAAACGGCTTGACGATGTAGTCATACGCGCCCAGCTTCAACCCGCGCACCCGGTCCGCCACGGCGTTTTTCGCCGTCAGAAAGATGACCGGCGTGCCGGTTGGCGCAATGTAGTCCATCAGTGCAAAGCCGTCCACGCCCGGCAGCATGACGTCCAGCAGCACCAGATCAAACTGCTGCTTTTCCAGCAGGTCGGCGGCCTGCTCGCCGTCGCAGGCCAGCACAAGCGGCTGCCCCAGCGGCTCCAGCGTCATCTCAATGAGCCTGGCAATATGCGGCTCATCATCCACGATCAAAATCGGAAGCATCGCGTTTTCCCCCTTTCGTTGAGGCCAGTATAGCACGGCAGGGTTTCTGAAAGTTTTCCGCTGCACAAAAAGTAGGGGCCGGGCATGCCCGGCCCGCAGCTTTCCCATCAGCTCCATCTCATGGGTAAGCTGCAGGTGAGGTATGCCTCGCCCCTACCCTTCGTTTTATTCCCCCAAAAACTCCCGTATCTCCTTCTCCACGGCCCTGACTTCCTCCTCAAACGCCCGGGCGCTCACGCGCAGCGCACCGTGCCCCATGACGATGATCTGCTCCGCGCCGTCGCTGCTGACAACGCGGGTGCGGTGCTCCTTCGCCAGCTCGTGGGTCGCGCGCTCAATGTACATATCCGCCGTCTCGGCCTCGCGGGTGTAGACAACATACAAATTGTGGTACTGCTCCACCTCCCGCGCGCCGCCGCGCACCTTGTAGGCGTCAAAAACCAGGATCGGCACACAGCGGCGGTAGCCCGCATAGTTGCACAGAATATCCATCAGCCTGCGCCGCGCGGCGTCCAGATTGCCGTCGGCCAGTTTTCTTAAATCATCCCACGCAAAAATCACGTTGTAGCCGTCCACCAGCAGGTAGTCCGGCCCGGCGGGCACGGGCTTTGCGGGCACGGACGCCGCCGCGGGAGCCGTGTGCAGGGCCGCGCGGGCCGCCTTTTTCGCGTCGCCCGTCTCGCCGCGGCGGCGTATTTTTCCGTAGGTTCGTTCAAAAATCGCCAGCAGTTCTTTGTCCTGCTCCAGCGTGCCGCGGTAGGCGTCGGCACGGCGGCGGCGCGCGTTGGCATCGTCCTCAGCGTCGGCTTCTTCTGTCGCCGTCTCGCCGCGGGGCTATGGACGGCTACTGCTTTTCTTCTGCCCCCGCCTCGCCGTTCAGCTGCCGTTCCAGCCCGGTGGACAGATGTGCCCGGGCGGGCACCTCGTCCCATTTGACCAGATACCCGGCCCCGTGGGCGCAGAACACCGAATCCGCCGGGTTTTCCACATCCGCGTCGGGGTCATACCCCGCGGCGGAGACGATCTCGTCGGCGTTATGGCAGGCGTCGTACCCGGCAGGCAGCACGGCCCAGCGGCCCAGCCCGTGGGTGTAGGCCGCGACCTCCCGCGCATAGCCCCGCGCCGTCGCCACAGGCAGACGGCCCGTCAGCCGCACCGTGCCGCCTGACGTCTCCGGTGCCTCAAAGCTGCCGCACATCCTCTGCACATCGGCCATGGCGCGGCCCAGCGCGTCGGCGGGCAGCTCCAACGTAAAATCATACCACGGCTCCAACAGCTGCACGCCGTCCTTCGCCTCGGCCATCCGCAGGCCCTGCCGCACGGCACGGTAGGTCGCCTGGCGGAAGTCTCCGCCTTCGGTATGCTTCTGGTGGGCACGGCCCGCCGCCAGCGTGATCTTCACATCGGTCAGCGGCGCACCGACCAGCACGCCCGGGTGGGTGCGCTCGGCCAGATGCGTTAAGATCAGCCGCTGCCAGTTTTCGGCCAGCGTGTCGGGCGGGCAGTCCGCCGCCAGCTGCACACCGCTGCCCCGCGCCCCCGGCTCCAGCAGCAGATGTACCTCAGCATAGTGGCGCAGCGGCTCATAGTGGCCGATGCCCTCCACCGCCCTTGTCAGCGTCTCTTTATACAAAATGCCGCCCTCGCTGAATGTTACATCCAGCCCGAACCGCTCCTGCAGGATATTCTGCAAAATTTCCAGCTGCACCTCGCCCATCAACTGGACGTGTACCTCGCCCAGGTCGTCCCGCCAGTTTACGTGCAGCTGCGGGTCCTCGCCCTCCAGCGTTTGCAGCGCCTTAAATAAGGTATGGGGGTCGGCGTCACAGTCCACGCGGTAGTTGAGCACCGGCTCCAAAAGCGGCGTCTCGGCGTCGAATTCCGCGCCAAGCCCCTGCCCGGGCCGCGTACTGACCGGCCCCGCTGCGGCCACGACCATGCCGGGCAGCGCCTCGCTGACCAGCCGGAATTTGCCGCCGTTGTACAGCCGCAGCGCGTCGGCCTTCTCGCCGCCGGGCAGCACATCCTTTACATGCAGCACGCCGCCCGTGACCTTCAGCCAGGTCAGCCGCGTGCCCGCATCCTCACTGATTTTGAACACACGCGCGCCGAATTCCGGCCACCGGGGCGGGGTGCGGGTCAGCGTCTGCAGGCCGCGCAGCAGCCCGTCCAGTCCGTCCAGCCGCAGCGCCGCGCCGAAAAACACCGGGAACACCTGCCGCCGCGCAATAGCGGTCTGCACGGTTTCCGCCGCTGCTGCGCCGGTCTCAAGCACCTCGTTCATCAGCGGCTCGCTGCACAGAGCCAGCGCCTCCGGGTCGGGCGCGGCGGAAAAATCCACGCACCCGTCCCCGAACCGCCCGCGCAGCTCCCGCAGGCGCACAGCGGCGTCCGCGCCGGGCAGGTCCATCTTGTTAACAAATACAAACGTAGGTACGCGGTAACGTGCCAGCAGCTTCCACAATGTCTCGGTGTGGGCCTGCACGCCGTCGGTGCCGGAGACGACCAGCACCGCGTAATCCAACACCTGCAAGGCGCGCTCGGCCTCGGCGGAAAAGTCCACGTGGCCGGGCGTATCCAGCAGCGTCAGTTCGGTCTCGTCGGCGCCGTCCGCGGCGGGCAGCGTCAGCACGGCCTGCTTGGCAAAGATCGTGATGCCCCGCGCCCGCTCCTGGCTGTCGGTGTCAAGAAAGGCGTCCCTGTGGTCCACGCGCCCCAGCTTGCGCAGCACCCCCGCACGGTAAAGCAGCCCTTCGGCCAATGTAGTTTTGCCGCTGTCCACATGTGCCAGCAGCCCGACGACCAGACGTTTCATACCCGTTCCCCTTAGCTTTCAAAAATCATGCCCCTATTGTACAATTTTTCTTGCCATTTGGCAAACGCTGTGCTATACTTATCCCAAATTCACCGAGGAAGGAGAGCACCCCCTTATGCGTTGGCAGTTTGGTGTTGTGTTCCAGAAAAAAGGAAACCCCTGACCTACTGACGCTGTAAGTGTGCCCTTTTTTACCTCGGTAACGCTGTAAGTGTGCAGTTTTTGCGCCCTGTGGCTTTGCCGCGGGGCGCTTTTTGCTGCCTTTTTACAAAAATTTAAGGGCACGTTTTCGTATATACCATGAAAGGGTGTTCCCCCATGAATTTACAAAAACAGCTTCGCTGCGTGTATCTGCACGCATTTACCTCTACCCTGCGCTTCACCGACGCCGTCTGGGTCGCGCTGCTGGCGGCCCGCGGCTTTACGCTGGCGCAAATCGGCCTGGCCGAGGGCGTTTTCCACGGCGTCAGCCTGCTGTGTGAGGTTCCCAGCGGCATGGCCGCCGATTTGCTGGGGCGGCGGCGCACGCTGATCTTCGGCGGTGCGCTGGGCGTTGTCTCCGCCGCCACCATGGCGTTTGCGCCCAGTCTCGCGTTCATCTGCGCGGGCATGGGGCTGAAAGCGCTGGGCTACAACCTGCTCTCCGGCACCACGGAAGCCCTGACCTACGACAGCCTGAAAACCGCCGGACGGGAGCGCTACTACATTAAAGTTGACGCCAAAGCGTCAATCTTCATGAAGCTAGCCTCCGCCCTCGGCGCACTGGCCAGCCTGCTGGCCGGGGTGCTGACCTCGGCGGGCTACTACCTTGCGGACGCCGCGGTCAGCGCCGTCTCCGCCTTGGCCGCGGCCAACCTGACCGAACCTGTCGTCACCGACGAACAGGCCGCCCGCGAGAAGCACATCTTACAAGAATTGCCTGCCCGGCTGCGTGTGCATATTTTGGACAGTCTCGACTGCCTGTGCGGCAGCACACCGGCGCGGCGCATTATCATAGCCGACGCGGTCATCTCGCTGCCGTCCTACCTGACCTCGATGTTCGTCCAGCAGCGGCTGACCCAGCAGGGCTGGGCCATGGAATGGCTGTTCCTGCCGGGTCTGCTGGCTGGGGCCGCGGGCATGGCGGGCGCATCGCTGGGCCGCCGCCTGCACCCCAAACGGCTGCGCGCGCTCTATTTCGGCTGTGCGCTGCTCGTCGGCACAGGCGCGCTTCTGGCGGGCGCGGCCCCGGCGCTGCTCTGCGCCGCTGGGCCGGTACTCGTACAGGGGGCACTCTCCGTCTGGTTCCTGCACAGTATGCAGCGGCTCAACGACGCGATCCCCAGTGACCGCCGCGCAACGCTCATCAGCGTGGACAGCATGGCCTACAGTCTGCTGATGATCCCCGCCAGCCCGCTTGTGGGCCTTGTGGGCGACCTGACCGGCCAGGCGGGCGCAGGGCTCTGTGTACTGTGCGCACTTGTCGTCGTCAGCGGCCTTGCGGCAGCGGGCAAAACGCGCTATAATGGGCGCGGAGCATAATTACCCGATCTTTGTAGGGGCCGATGCTCGCATCGGCTCGCAACACAGGAGGCAAAATCCAGATGACATATAAAGAAGTTTTACAGGCTGCCCAAGGTCAGATGGGCCCCTGCCGCGCCTGCCCGGTCTGCAACGGCCGCGCCTGCGGCGGCACGATCCCCGGCCCCGGTGCCAAGGGCAGCGGCACGGTGGCCGTCCGCAACTTTGACGCCTGGCGCAATGTACGGCTGAACATGGATACCATCCATGAAAATTTTGAGCCGGACACATCCCTGACGCTGTTTGGCCGTAGCTTCAAATATCCGTTCTTTGCCGGGCCTGTCGGCGCCATGGCGCTGCACTATGGCGACAAGTACAACGATCTGGACTACAACAATATCCTTGTCCCCGCCTGCGCGGCGGCTGGCATTGCTGCCTTCACCGGCGACGGCACGAATCACAAGGTCATGGAGGGCGCGGCTGCTGCCATCACGGCCTGCGGCGGCGCGGGCATCCCCACCGTCAAGCCGTGGGACAACGCCACGGTGGCCCGGAAAATAGCGCTGGCGCGCAGCTCCGGCTGCTTTGCCATGGCCATGGACATCGACGCGGCGGGCCTGCCGTTTTTACAGCACCTTGACCCGCCCGCGGGCAGCAAGACCGTGGAACAGTTAAAAGAAATTGCCCTGGCCGCGGGCGTGCCGTTTATCTTAAAGGGCATCATGACCGTCAAAGGCGCGGAAAAGGCCATCGAGGCCGGTGCCGCGGGCATTGTTGTCTCGAACCACGGCGGGCGCGTGCTGGACGACTGCCCCGCCACGCAGGAGGTGCTGGCCGACATCGTCGCCGCCGTGGATGGCCGCGCCAAAATTCTGGTGGACGGCGGCATCCGCACCGGCAGCGACGTGTTCAAGGCGCTGGCCCTCGGCGCAGACGCTGTGCTGATCGCGCGGCCCTTCGTCACCGCCGTCTACGGTGCCGGTGCCGACGGCGTCGCCGCCTACACAGCCCAGCTCGGCAATGAGCTGGCCGACACGATGCGCCTGTGCGGTGCGCCCACGCTGGACGCCATCACCCGCGATATGGTACGGGTCATCAAGTAAAAAACGTAATAAAAAATACCATGCTTCCCGGTTGCAAAAACCGTCGAAACATGGTATTCTTTTTATGCCGCTTTATGCGGCGGGCGCTGCACATACGGCAGGCGGTTGGTCTCTACCCTCCGAAAGGAGGTGAGATCATGCGTTTTACATTCACGTTTTATGTTGGTCGCAAGACTATTACATTGAGCATCGTTGTAAAAAGCAAGAACCGCCACTCGGCCAAGTGACGGTTCTTAGGTGATAAATAAGAACTTTCATTGGAAAGAGACCAACCGCTTGTCGCAGTGCCTTTTTCTATACTTATTATAACGCTGTGCTGTCCCTTTGTCAAGCCGCAGCCTGCCGCCTCTTTCCTGTATAAATATTCTTTTTTCTGCAAAAATCCCCCAAACCTCTTGCATAACCCGCGGTTTTGCATTACTATTAAAGCATACCGCCGCTTTAAACCGGCAGTGTGAGGGATCTGTGCAAAGTATAGGAGGAAGTATCATGAAAAAATTCATCAGCACCGTTCTGGCACTCGGCATGGCCGCGAGCCTGGCCGCCTGCGGCGGCAGCGCATCCACGGCAGCTTCTACGGAAAGCACCGCAGCTTCCGCCGCTGACGCCACTGCCGACGGCGACCTTGCCTACATCAAAAACAAGGGCAAAATGACCATCGGCTACACCGTCTATGAGCCGATGAACTACACTGACGCCGACGGCAATTTCACCGGCTTTGACACCGAGCTTGCCACTGCCGTCTGCGAAAAGCTGGGCGTGGAACCAGACTTTGTTGAGATCAACTGGGACACCAAAATTGTCGAGTTGGACGCCAAGAGCATCGACTGCATCTGGAACGGCATGACCCTGACAGATGACATCATGGCCAACGCCGCCTGCACGAAGGCCTATGCCAAGAACGCGCAGGTCGTCGTCATGAAGGCCGATGCCGATTACAGCTCCACCGCCGACCTTGTCGGCAAGACCGTCGTGGCCGAGGCCGGTTCCGCCGGTGAGAGCGCCATCAGCGAGGACGAAAGTCTCTCCCAGGCCGACTACGTCAGTAAGTCCGTCCAGACTGACTGCCTGATGGAGGTCGCCGCCGGTACGGCTGACGCCGCCGTGCTGGATCTGACGCTGGCCACCGCCATGATCGGCGAGGGCACCGACTACGCAAACCTCGCCATCAAGGACGAGCTGAACGCCGAGGAGTACGGCGTCGCCTTCCGCAAGGGCAGCGATGCCGCCGACGCCGTGAACGCCGCCTTTGACGAGCTGAAGGCCGACGACACGATGCAGGCCCTGGCCGACAAGTACAGCCTGACGCTGGCCGACTGATGGGCGAGGCAGCAGTTATCTGGGGCCGCCTGACCGAGGCGTTCTGGCTCAACTGCCAGCTGTTCGGTCTGACTCTATTGTTCGCACTGCCGCTGGGGCTGGTGGTGTCGTTCGGCTCCATGAGCAGGCTTGCCCCGCTGCGCGGCGTCGTCAAAACGTTTGTCTGGGTCATCCGCGGCACGCCGCTGATGCTGCAGATCCTGGTCATCTACTTAGGGCCCGGCCTGCTGGGCTTCACCAGCCCATGGCCGTCTGGCGGCAGCGGGCGTCTGGTCGCCGCAGTCGTGGCGTTCGCCATCAACTACGCCTGCTATTTCTCGGAAATTTACCGCGGCGGCATCGAGGCTGTGCCCAGGGGCCAGACCGAGGCCGGGCAGGTGCTGGGCATGACAAAGACCCAGATTTTCTTCCGCGTCACGCTCCTGCAGCTCATCAAGCGCATCCTGCCGCCCATGGGCAATGAGATCATCACGCTGGTCAAGGATACCTCGCTGGCGAACGTCATCGCTAACAAGGACATCATCATGATGGCGAAAGAGTACAGCGCCAAGGGCCTGATCTGGCCGCTGTTCTCCACAGCGGTGTTCTTCCTCGTGTTCGTCGGTGCGCTGACGCTGCTGTTCGGCTGGCTGGAAAAGCGGCTGGACTATTTCAAGTAAGGGGGCGCGGCTATGGCATTGTTGGAAGTAAACGGCATCGGCAAGAGCTTTGGTGCCACAAAGGTGCTGCGCGACATCTCGTTTGATCTGGCCGAAGGCGAGGCTCTCGCCATCATCGGCTCGTCCGGCTCCGGCAAAACAACGCTGCTGCGCTGTCTGAACTTTCTGGAGACCGCCGACACCGGCAGCATTACAGTAGCGGGTGAAACGCTGTGGAGCGCCGCCGACACCAAAACGCAGAGCGAAGAAGCTATCCGCAAAAAGCGGCTGCACTTCGGCCTTGTGTTCCAGAGCTTCAACCTGTTTCCCCAGTACACGGCGCTGCAGAACGTCATGCTGGCGGGCCAGCTCCTGGCGAAGGAGCGCCCCGACTACAAGCAGAACCGGCGGCAGATTCTGGCCGACATTGAAACGCAGGCAAAGGCCCTGCTGGCGCAGATGGGGCTTTCTGACCGGGAGAACCACTACCCGCACCAGCTTTCCGGCGGGCAGCAGCAGCGCGTGGCGATTGCCCGCGCACTGGCGCTGCACCCGGACATCCTCTGCTTTGATGAGCCGACCTCGGCCCTTGACCCCGAGCTGACCGGCGAGGTGCTGCGCGTCCTGCGCGAGCTGGCCGAGCACAAGACGACGATGATCATCGTCACGCACGAGATGAAGTTTGCCCGCGACGCTGCGGACCGCATCCTCTTCATGGACGGCGGTGTCGTCGTCGAGCAGGGCGACGCCAAGGAGCTCATCGACCACCCCAAAGAGGAACGCACCCGGCAGTTTTTGGCAAGCTACGGGAAATAACCGAAACCGGCAGACCGTTCGATTCAACGGCCTGCCGGTTATCTTTTTCTGTAGGGAGGGGTCTTGACCCCTCCGCGGCGCTTTGCGATCGGCACTCACGGCCCGGAACGGTCAAGACCGTTCCCTACAAATCCGCGTTTCCCATTTGCGATTTCCCCTCACGGAGCCTCCGTAGGGGCGCATTCTATATGCGCCCGCGCCGTCCGCGGCGGCGGAAGCACCCCCGGGCAGATATGGAATCCGCCCCCCACAAATTAAAAATCAACGATTGGAATGCCAGCCTTTTTATCCTCACGCACCGCAATGCACTCGATCTCGACGAGCGCTCCCTTCGGCAGCGCGGCGATCTGCACGCAGCTGCGCGCGGGGAAGCCGCCGTGGAAGTAGGTGCCGTAAATTTCATTCACGGTGCCGAAATCCCCCAGATCCTGCACAAATACTGTCGTCTTGACGACATTGTCCAGCGTCAGACCGGCCTCCTGCAGCACAGCCTGCAGATTCTTGAGCGCCTGGTGCGTCTGGGCCTGCACGCCCTCGGCCAATGCACCGGTGGCGGGGTCCAGGCCGAGCTGGCCACTGCAATAGACGGTGTCACCGGTGTCAACAGCCTGGGCATAGGGGCCCAGGGCGGCGGGTGCGTTCGTGGTAGCAATACGCTTCATAATACTAAACACTCCTCTATACTATTTTTCAGGCTCGTCGGTCTCGGGCGGCCATACAAAGCCGCGCCGGGCCAGACAATCCTGCAAAAACTCCGTTGCCTGCTTCGTGTAGGCGTCGTTGTCGTGGTAGTAGCTCACGGCGTGCTCTGCGCCGTGTACCGTCAAAAATTTCTTGCCTTTCGCGCGGCAGGCTTCATAGTTGCGCTTCCCCATATCATAGGGTACAAAGCCGTCCGCGTCGCCGTGGACAAACAAAATCGGCACCTTGCTCTGCGCTGCGGCGGCCTCGCAGTCGGCGTCCTCGGGGTCAAAGTGGCCGAACAGGATCGCGCCCAGCCGTCCAACCGCATAGGTCAGCTCCAGCGGCATGCCGGGCAGATACTCCGGCAGGCACTTGCGGGTGATCTCCCGCGGGCTGGTGTAGCCGCAGTCCGCCACAATGCCGCAGACGTTGTCCGGCAGGTTCAGCCCGGCGGCCAGCAGCACGGTGGCCGCACCCATCGAGACGCCCATCAAAAAGATCGGCACCTCGGGGCCGAAGCGGCTCCGCGCCCAGACCGTCCAGTCGCGGGCGTCGTAGCGCTCCTTCACGCCCATCGTGATCGTATGGCCGCCGCTGTAGCCGTGGGCGCGCTGGTCGGGCAGCAGCACATTGTAGCCCAGCGCCGTACACAGCGTATAGCCGCCCAGGCCGTCCCGCTCCGCATAGCCGCGGTAGCCGTGGAAGATGATTGCCAGCGGTGCGCCGTCGGCGTGGTGGTAGTAGCGTGCGGCCAGCGGCGTACCGTCCTGCGCCGTGATGTGCACGGCCTTGAACATATCCCGCGCCAGCGCGTCGGCGTCGGGGCCCATGGCCTTGCGGTAGCACTCCCGCGTGGGCATATCCGCCGGGGAGGGCACCTTCGTCGTCGGCTTCTGGTAAAAGGCAACGCGGTAGACGGCATACGCCGCGCCCAGCACCGCCGTGCCCGCCGCGGCCCCTGCCGCCAAAAGAGGATGCTTTTTCATAACGGTCACCTCGTTTTCACTTTCCCAGATTATAACAAATTTCCCGGCATATCGCAACGATGTACCAAAAAAGTTTACACTTGCCAGCGCGGCACTTTCGCGGTATAGTAATAGCATTCCATAAATGGAGGCCGCCCCCATGAGCGAACTGACCCAGACCCTGAAGATACTCGTCACCCGCTACCCCGGCACAATGGCCGAGCTGGCCCGCAAAGCGTCGATCGACCGCTCCACGCTGTACAAAATTGTAAGCGGTCAGCGTACCCCGCGGGAGTTCCAGCTGGAACACCTGGCCGACGCGCTGGAATTGAGCGAGGAACAGAAATCCGCCCTGCTGCTGCAATACAAGCAGCGTGGCCGCGGCCCCGATCCCAGGCTGCGCGCCGAGCTGCACCACCTGCTGGAGGTCTCTTTCCGGGTGGAGGATTTCACCCACCGCGAGGGCATTATCTCCAACGAAGCCGCCAGCCAGCTGCGCTGCAGCGAGCAGTACATAGAGGGCAGCCGCCGTTCACCCTGTTTGCCGACGAGAAAATGGCCCTGCAGCTTGCC
>OAWJ01001529.1_pt1 | contig 12340 bp, 9 predicted proteins | sample 1517021 | NCBI WGS metagenome assembly OAWJ01 (sample SAMEA2580121, study PRJEB22360) | human gut metagenome | biome: human gut; feature: human-associated habitat; material: faeces | place: Denmark | collected 2008/2010
GCGACAAAGGCTGATGTACCCATCCCGCCACAGAGGTTTTCGAAAAAGACGGCTGCACCCATGCTGTAGAGATGCTTATCAGTAATCGACAGCAGCCAGTAACCGGCGTTAGATGCACCTTGTAAAATGCCGAAAATCAGCAGTGCACGGAACAGCGACAGGCGCTGCATCAAAATCCCACCGTACAATGCGCCAACAATGGTCGCCAGTAAGCCAAGCGTTTTGTTAACCACGCCTACTTCACCCGCATCAAACCCGACGCCGCGAATCAAAAACGTGGTTGTCAGGCTCATAGCGAATGCGTCGCCCAGCTTATACAGCACGATAAGAAGCAAAATAAGCCAGGCATTATTGCGACCAAAGAAATCTCGCAGAGGTGCAACAACCGCTTGTTCCAGCGTTTTGGGCACAGGAATGGTGTCGGTGGGTTCTGGTGCAAGCAACGTCGCGATAATACAGGGGATCAACAGCGCCGCCATCAACCAGTACATGCCCTGCCAGCCCAGCCATTTATCTGCCAGCCACAGGGCTAAGCCGCCGGAAACCAGCATCCCTAAACGGTAACCCAGCACGCTGATTGCCGCGCCCGCACCACGTTCTTCTGCCGGGAGCACATCGGTTTTCCACGCATCGAAGACAATATCCTGGGAGGCAGAGCAAAAAGCGATCACCACCGCCAGTGCCGCCATCCAGCGGAGCTGGGTGCCTGGTTCGAGAAAACCCATCGCCGCAATGGCGACTAATAACAGAATTTGCGTGGCGAGCAGCCAACCGCGCCGCCGCCCGAAAAATGGGGGCGTGTAGCGGTCCATCAGTGGTGACCAGAGGAATTTAAAAACGTAAGCCTGGCCTACCAGAGAGAAGAAACCAATGGTTTTGAGATCGATATTCTCGACCGTCATCCAGGCCTGTAAGGTGCCGGACGTCAGGGCGAGCGGTAGCCCGGAAGCAAAACCCAGGATCAGCAATATGGCTGAACGCGGCTGTTGAAAAATACGTAAATATTGACTGGACATGGGCGTCTACAGGCCCGGCTTGCACCGGGCCAGAGGGCAGAAATTAACGCGCGTTCTGCTTGATGAATTCGTGGATGCTGGTGTCCTGAGACATATCAGCGATGGTATCGGTCAGCACACTGTTAACCGCATCGGCGATATTTTTGTTGGAGGCCTGGAACGCACCTTCAACGTTGTAGCTGGCACGATAGTTTTTGGTCATTTTGTTGCCATTCTGCGCGGTAGCGATGATGGCGATATCCGCTTTGGTCGCGATGTTGTAGCGCACGTTGCCCTGGGACACGTCAGCATACAGTTGGCTAACGATGATTTGCAGATTAACTGGGCCATTCGGACCAACCATGTATCCACGGGCGGTCATCTGTTTTTCCAGCACTTCTTGCAGCAGGAAACGCAGATCGCGGGAGGCGGTCAGGGTAACGATTTGATTATCGCGGGTGACTTTTGCCAGCGCCTGATCGGTACGCTGATCGGCACCATTAATGCTTACGGTGACGCCCATCAGGCTTGGATCCTGCTGTGGCAGTGTAATCGTCGGGGAAACTTCAATAGTTGTTGGCGGTTTTGCGCATCCTGCAAGCATAAACAGAGCAACTAACGGGAAGAGGATTTTTTTGAACATGTTCGGGCTCTCAGAGACTCTTAAGCGTGTTTGGTAAAAATTCCCGCCATCATAACATTGCCTACGGCGAGGGGAAGTGGGTAAGGCATGTAAATTCATCATGTTGACGAAATAATCGCCCCTGGTAAAAGAAACGCTGATGCGAGGCCTGTGTTTCAATCTTTAAATCAGTAAACTTCATACGCTTGACGGAAAAACCAGGACGAAACCTAAATATTTGTTGTTAAGCTGCAATGGAAACGGTAAAAGCGGCTAGTATTTAAAGGGATGGATGACATCTCAGCGTTGTCGGAGGAGATATTTCATGATGATACGTGAGCGGATAGAAGAAAAATTAAGGGCGGCGTTCCAACCCGTATTCCTCGAAGTAGTGGATGAAAGCTATCGTCACAATGTCCCAGCCGGCTCTGAAAGCCATTTTAAAGTTGTGCTGGTCAGCGATCGTTTTACGGGTGAACGTTTTCTGAATCGTCATCGAATGATTTACAGTACTTTAGCGGAGGAACTCTCTACTACCGTTCATGCGCTGGCTCTGCATACTTACACTATTAAGGAGTGGGAAGGGTTGCAGGACACCGTCTTTGCCTCTCCTCCCTGTCGTGGAGCAGGAAGCATCGCGTAAAAACGCATTTGCAACTGTCGGCGCTTTTCCAGTATGTTGCTAAAGATTTTATGAAAAACGGCCTGCGGGCCGTTTTGTTTTGTCTGGATTTTGCGCTTTTTGCCCAGCATTCAGACGAAAATCGCCCGGGAATTGTGAAAAAATACGCGACAGCGCGCAATAACCGTTCTCGACTCATAAAAGTGATGCCGCTATAATGCCGCGTCCTATTTGAATGCTTTCGGGATGATTCTGGTAACAGGGAATGTGATTGATTATAAGAACATCCCGGTTCCGCGAAGCCAACAACCTGTGCTTGCGGGGTAAGAGTTGACCGAGCACTGTGATTTTTTGAGGTAACAAGATGCAAGTTTCAGTTGAAACCACTCAAGGCCTTGGCCGCCGTGTAACGATTACTATCGCTGCTGACAGCATCGAGACCGCTGTTAAAAGCGAGCTGGTCAACGTTGCGAAAAAAGTACGTATTGACGGCTTCCGCAAAGGCAAAGTGCCAATGAATATCGTTGCTCAGCGTTATGGCGCGTCTGTACGCCAGGACGTCCTGGGCGACCTGATGAGCCGTAACTTCATTGACGCCATCATTAAAGAAAAAATCAATCCGGCTGGCGCACCGACCTATGTTCCGGGCGAATACAAGCTGGGTGAAGACTTCACCTACTCTGTAGAGTTTGAAGTTTATCCGGAAGTTGAACTGCAGGGTCTGGAAGCGATCGAAGTTGAAAAACCGATCGTTGAAGTGACCGATGCTGACGTTGACGGCATGCTGGATACTCTGCGTAAACAGCAGGCAACCTGGAAAGAAAAAGACGGCGCTGTTGAAGCAGAAGACCGTGTGACCATCGACTTCACCGGTTCTGTTGACGGCGAAGAGTTCGAAGGCGGTAAAGCGTCTGATTTCGTACTGGCGATGGGTCAGGGTCGCATGATCCCGGGCTTTGAAGACGGTATCAAAGGCCACAAAGCTGGCGAAGAGTTCACCATCGACGTGACCTTCCCGGAAGAGTACCACGCAGAAAACCTGAAGGGTAAAGCAGCGAAATTCGCTATCAACCTGAAGAAAGTTGAAGAGCGTGAACTGCCGGAACTGACTGCAGAATTCATCAAACGTTTCGGCGTTGAAGATGGTTCCGTAGAAGGTCTGCGCGCTGAAGTGCGTAAAAACATGGAGCGCGAGCTGAAGAGCGCCATCCGTAACCGCGTTAAGTCTCAGGCGATTGAAGGTCTGGTAAAAGCTAACGACATCGACGTACCGGCTGCGCTGATCGACAGCGAAATCGACGTTCTGCGTCGCCAGGCTGCACAGCGTTTCGGTGGCAACGAAAAACAAGCTCTGGAACTGCCGCGCGAACTGTTCGAAGAACAGGCTAAACGCCGCGTAGTTGTTGGCCTGCTGCTGGGCGAAGTTATCCGCACCAACGAGCTGAAAGCTGACGAAGAGCGCGTGAAAGGCCTGATCGAAGAGATGGCTTCTGCGTACGAAGATCCGAAAGAAGTTATCGAGTTCTACAGCAAAAACAAAGAACTGATGGACAACATGCGCAATGTTGCTCTGGAAGAACAGGCTGTTGAAGCTGTACTGGCGAAAGCGAAAGTGACTGAAAAAGAAACCACTTTCAACGAGCTGATGAACTAGCAGGCGTAATTTACGTAGCATAACGCGCTAAATTCGCACAAAGGCCCGTCACCGCCAGGTGGTGGGCTTTTTTTTGTCATGAATTTTGCATGGAACCGTGCGAAAAGCCTCTTTCGGTGTTAGCGTAACAACAAAAGATTGTTATGCTTGAAATATGGTGATGCCGTACCCATAACACAGGGACTAGCTGATAATCCGTCCATAAGGTTACAATCGGTACAGCAGGTTTTTTCAATTTTATCCAGGAGACGGAAATGTCATACAGCGGCGAACGAGATAACTTTGCACCCCATATGGCGCTGGTGCCGATGGTCATTGAACAGACCTCACGAGGTGAGCGCTCTTTTGATATCTATTCTCGTCTACTTAAGGAACGCGTCATTTTTCTGACTGGCCAGGTTGAAGATCACATGGCTAACCTGATTGTGGCGCAGATGCTGTTCCTGGAAGCAGAAAACCCAGAAAAAGATATCTATCTGTACATTAACTCTCCAGGCGGGGTGATTACTGCCGGGATGTCTATCTATGACACCATGCAGTTTATCAAGCCTGATGTCAGCACCATCTGTATGGGCCAGGCGGCCTCGATGGGTGCTTTCTTGCTGACTGCAGGGGCAAAAGGTAAACGTTTCTGCCTGCCGAATTCGCGCGTGATGATTCACCAGCCGTTGGGCGGCTACCAGGGCCAGGCGACCGATATCGAAATTCATGCCCGTGAAATTCTGAAAGTTAAAGGGCGCATGAATGAACTTATGGCGCTTCATACGGGTCAATCATTAGAACAGATTGAACGTGATACCGAGCGCGATCGCTTCCTTTCTGCCCCTGAAGCGGTGGAATACGGTCTGGTCGATTCGATTCTGACCCATCGTAATTGATGCCAGAGGCGCAACTGTGCCGCTATACTTATCCAGGGCGGCACAACGCTGTAAGCGGCTTGCGCCTGAGAATGGCATTTGCGTCGTCGTGTGCGGCACAAAGAACAAAGAAGAGGTTTTGACCCATGACAGATAAACGCAAAGATGGCTCAGGCAAATTGCTGTATTGCTCTTTTTGCGGCAAAAGCCAGCATGAAGTGCGCAAGCTGATTGCCGGTCCATCCGTGTATATCTGCGACGAATGTGTTGATTTATGTAACGACATCATTCGCGAAGAGATTAAAGAAGTTGCACCGCATCGTGAACGCAGTGCGCTACCGACGCCGCATGAAATTCGCAACCACCTGGACGATTACGTTATCGGTCAGGAACAGGCGAAAAAAGTGCTGGCGGTCGCGGTATACAACCACTACAAACGTCTGCGCAACGGAGATACCAGCAATGGCGTCGAGTTGGGCAAAAGTAACATTCTGCTGATCGGTCCGACCGGTTCCGGTAAAACGCTACTGGCCGAAACGCTGGCGCGCCTGCTGGACGTTCCGTTCACCATGGCTGACGCAACCACGCTGACCGAAGCCGGTTATGTGGGCGAAGACGTTGAAAACATCATTCAGAAGCTGTTGCAGAAGTGCGATTACGACGTACAGAAAGCGCAGCGCGGGATTGTCTACATCGATGAAATCGACAAGATTTCTCGTAAGTCAGACAACCCGTCCATTACCCGAGACGTTTCCGGTGAAGGCGTACAGCAGGCACTGTTGAAACTGATCGAAGGTACGGTAGCTGCTGTTCCGCCGCAAGGTGGGCGTAAACATCCGCAGCAGGAATTCTTGCAGGTTGATACCTCTAAGATCCTGTTTATCTGTGGCGGTGCGTTTGCCGGTCTGGATAAAGTGATTTCCCATCGTGTAGAAACCGGCTCCGGTATTGGTTTTGGCGCGACGGTAAAAGCGAAGTCCGACAAAGCAAGCGAAGGCGAGCTGCTGGCGCAGGTTGAACCGGAAGATCTGATCAAGTTTGGTCTGATCCCTGAGTTCATTGGTCGTCTGCCGGTTGTCGCAACGTTGAATGAACTGAGCGAAGAAGCTCTGATTCAGATCCTCAAAGAGCCGAAAAACGCCCTGACCAAGCAGTATCAGGCGCTGTTTAATCTGGAAGGCGTGGATCTGGAATTCCGTGACGAGGCGCTGGATGCTATCGCTAAGAAAGCGATGGCGCGTAAAACCGGCGCCCGTGGCCTGCGTTCCATCGTAGAAGCCGCACTGCTCGATACCATGTACGATCTGCCGTCCATGGAAGATGTCGAAAAAGTGGTTATCGACGAGTCGGTAATTGATGGTCAAAGCAAACCGTTGCTGATTTATGGTAAGCCGGAAGCGCAACAGGCATCTGGTGAATAATTAACCATTCCCATACAATTAGTTAACCAAAAAGGGGGGATTTTATCTCCCCTTTAATTTTTCCTCTATTCTCGGCGTTGAATGTGGGGGAAACATCCCCATATACTGACGTACATGTTAATAGATGGCGTGAAGCACAGTCGTGTCATCTGATTACCTGGCGGAAATTAAACTAAGAGAGAGCTCTATGAATCCTGAGCGTTCTGAACGCATTGAAATCCCCGTATTGCCGCTGCGCGATGTGGTGGTTTATCCGCACATGGTCATCCCCTTATTTGTCGGGCGGGAAAAATCCATCCGTTGTCTGGAAGCGGCGATGGACCATGATAAAAAAATTATGCTGGTCGCGCAGAAAGAAGCTTCAACGGATGAGCCGGGTGTAAACGATCTTTTCACCGTCGGGACCGTGGCCTCTATATTGCAGATGCTGAAACTGCCTGACGGCACCGTCAAAGTGCTGGTCGAGGGGTTACAGCGCGCGCGTATTTCTGCGCTCTCTGACAATGGCGAACACTTTTCTGCGAAGGCGGAGTATCTGGAGTCGCCGACCATTGATGAGCGGGAACAGGAAGTGCTGGTGCGTACTGCAATCAGCCAGTTCGAAGGCTACATCAAGCTAAACAAAAAAATCCCACCAGAAGTGCTGACGTCGCTGAATAGCATCGACGATCCGGCGCGTCTGGCGGATACCATTGCTGCACATATGCCGCTGAAACTGGCTGACAAACAGTCTGTTCTGGAGATGTCCGACGTTAACGAACGTCTGGAATATCTGATGGCAATGATGGAATCGGAAATCGATCTGCTGCAGGTTGAGAAACGCATTCGCAACCGCGTTAAAAAGCAGATGGAGAAATCCCAGCGTGAGTACTATCTGAACGAGCAAATGAAAGCTATTCAGAAAGAACTCGGTGAAATGGACGACGCGCCGGACGAAAACGAAGCCCTGAAGCGCAAAATCGACGCGGCGAAGATGCCGAAAGAGGCAAAAGAGAAAGCGGAAGCAGAGCTGCAGAAGCTGAAAATGATGTCTCCGATGTCGGCAGAAGCGACCGTAGTGCGTGGATATATCGACTGGATGGTACAGGTGCCGTGGAATGCGCGTAGCAAGGTCAAAAAAGACCTGCGTCAGGCGCAGGAAATCCTTGATACCGACCATTATGGTCTGGAGCGCGTGAAAGATCGTATCCTTGAGTATCTTGCGGTTCAAAGCCGTGTCAACAAAATCAAGGGACCGATCCTCTGCCTGGTAGGGCCGCCGGGGGTAGGTAAAACCTCCCTGGGTCAGTCCATCGCCAAAGCCACCGGGCGTAAATATGTCCGTATGGCGCTGGGCGGCGTGCGTGATGAAGCGGAAATCCGTGGTCACCGCCGTACTTACATCGGTTCTATGCCGGGTAAACTGATCCAGAAAATGGCGAAAGTGGGCGTGAAAAACCCGCTGTTCCTGCTCGATGAGATCGACAAAATGTCTTCTGACATGCGTGGCGATCCGGCCTCCGCACTGCTTGAAGTGCTGGATCCAGAGCAGAACGTAGCGTTCAGCGACCACTACCTGGAAGTGGATTACGATCTCAGCGACGTAATGTTTGTCGCTACGTCGAACTCCATGAACATTCCGGCACCGCTGCTGGATCGTATGGAAGTGATTCGCCTCTCCGGTTATACCGAAGATGAAAAACTGAACATCGCCAAACGTCACCTGCTGCCGAAGCAGATTGAACGTAATGCACTGAAAAAAGGTGAGCTGACCGTCGACGATAGCGCCATTATCGGCATTATTCGTTACTACACCCGTGAGGCGGGCGTGCGTGGTCTGGAGCGTGAAATCTCCAAACTGTGTCGCAAAGCGGTTAAGCAGTTACTGCTCGATAAGTCATTAAAACATATCGAAATTAACGGAGATAACCTGCATGACTACCTCGGTGTTCAGCGTTTCGACTATGGGCGCGCGGATAACGAAAACCGTGTCGGCCAGGTAACCGGTCTGGCGTGGACGGAAGTGGGCGGTGACTTGCTGACCATTGAAACCGCGTGCGTTCCGGGGAAAGGTAAACTGACCTATACCGGTTCGCTCGGCGAAGTGATGCAGGAGTCTATTCAGGCGGCGTTAACGGTGGTTCGTGCGCGTGCGGAAAAACTGGGGATCAACCCTGATTTTTACGAAAAACGTGACATCCACGTCCACGTACCGGAAGGTGCGACGCCGAAAGATGGTCCGAGTGCCGGTATTGCCATGTGCACCGCGCTGGTTTCTTGCCTGACCGGTAACCCGGTTCGTGCCGATGTGGCAATGACCGGTGAGATCACTCTGCGTGGTCAGGTACTGCCGATCGGTGGTTTGAAAGAAAAACTACTGGCAGCGCATCGCGGCGGGATTAAAACAGTGTTAATTCCGTTCGAAAATAAACGCGATCTGGAAGAGATTCCTGACAACGTAATTGCCGATCTGGACATTCATCCTGTGAAGCGCATTGAGGAAGTTCTGACTCTGGCGCTACAAAATGAACCGTCTGGCATGCAGGTTGTGACTGCAAAATAGTGACCTCGCGCAAAATGCACTAATAAAAACAGGGCTGGCAGGCTAATTCGGGCTTGCCAGCCTTTTTTTGTCTCGCTAAGTTAGATGGCGGATCGGGCTTGCCCTTATTAAGGGGTGTTGTAAGGGGATGGCTGGCCTGATATAACTGCTGCGCGTTCGTACCTTGAAGGATTCAAGTGCGATATAAATTATAAAGAGGAAGAGAAGAGTGAATAAATCTCAATTGATCGACAAGATTGCTGCAGGGGCTGATATCTCTAAAGCTGCGGCTGGCCGTGCGTTAGATGCTATTATTGCTTCCGTAACTGAATCTCTGAAAGAAGGGGATGATGTAGCACTGGTAGGTTTTGGTACTTTTGCCGTTAAAGAGCGTGCTGCCCGTACTGGCCGCAACCCGCAGACCGGTAAAGAGATCACCATCGCTGCTGCTAAAGTACCGAGCTTCCGTGCAGGTAAAGCACTGAAAGACGCGGTAAACTAAGCGTTGTCCCCAGTGGGGATGTGACGAAGTTCAAGGGCGCATCTACTGATGTGCCTTTTTTATTTGTATTCGGTGACTTTCTGCGTCTTGTGGGCTGACAATTGCCCCCGTTTCTTGTCACAATAGGCCTTTGCGCGCATCGATACGTTGCGTGAGGTACACAGTCATCTACAGCGGAGTGTTGTTACACCATGATGGACAGCTTACGCACGGCTGCAAACAGTCTCGTGCTCAAGATTATTTTCGGTATCATTATCGTGTCGTTCATATTGACCGGCGTGAGTGGTTACCTGATTGGCGGAGGCAATAACTACGCCGCAAAAGTGAATGACCAGGAAATCAGCCGTGGGCAATTCGAGAACGCCTTCAACAGCGAGCGTAATCGCATGCAGCAACAGCTGGGCGATCAATACTCCGAGCTGGCAGCGAACGAAGGCTATATGAAAACCCTGCGTCAACAGGTGCTGAATCGTCTGATCGACGAGGCGCTTCTGGATCAGTACGCTCGTGAGCTGAAACTGGGTATCAGCGATGAGCAGGTTAAACAGGCGATTTTCGCGACCCCAGCCTTCCAGGTTGACGGCAAATTTGATACCAGCCGCTATAACGGTATCCTCAACCAGATGGGGATGACCGCCGATCAGTACGCCCAGGCGCTGCGTAACCAGCTCACTACCCAACAGCTGATTAACGGCGTTGCCGGTACCGATTTTATGCTGAAAGGTGAAACCGACGAGCTGGCGGCACTGGTAGCTCAACAACGCGTGGTGCGTGAAGCGACTATCGATGTTAACGCGCTGGCGGCGAAGCAGCCTGTGACCGAACAGGAAATTGCCAGCTACTACGAACAAAACAAAAACAATTTCATGACGCCGGAACAATTCCGCGTGAGTTACATCAAGCTGGATGCCGCGACGATGCAGCAACCGGTTAGCGATGCGGATATCCAGAGCTACTACGATCAGCATCAGGATCAATTCACCCAGCCGCAGCGTACCCGTTACAGCATCATCCAGACCAAAACTGAAGATGAAGCGAAAGCGGTACTTGATGAGCTGAATAAGGGCGGTGATTTTGCTGCATTAGCCAAAGAAAAATCTGCCGATATTATCTCTGCCCGCAACGGCGGTGATATGGGTTGGTTAGAAGATGCCACTATCCCGGACGAACTGAAAAATGCTGGTCTGAAAGAAAAAGGCCAACTGTCTGGTGTTATCAAATCTTCGGTCGGTTTCCTGATTGTGCGTCTGGACGACATTCAGCCAGCGAAAGTGAAATCGTTAGACGAAGTACGTGACGACATTGCGGCGAAAGTGAAACACGAAAAAGCCCTCGATGCGTACTACGCGCTGCAGCAGAAAGTGAGCGATGCGGCAAGCAACGACACCGAGTCTGGCATCTTCGGGTCTCTGGCCGGTGCAGAGCAAGCTGCCGGCGTTAAAGCCACTCAGACGGGTTGGTTCAGCAAAGATAACCTGCCGGAAGAGTTGAACTTCAAGCCAGTTGCCGACGCTATCTTCAACGGCGGTCTGGTAGGTGAAAACGGCGCGCCGGGCATCAACTCTGACATCATCACCGTAGACGGCGACCGCGCATTCGTGCTGCGCATCAGCGAGCACAAACCGGAAGCGGTGAAACCGTTGGCAGATGTTCAGGAACAAGTTAAGGCACTGGTTCAGCACAACAAAGCTGAACAACAGGCGAAAGTGGATGCTGAGAAACTGCTGGTTGATTTGAAAGCCGGCAAAGGTGCGGAAGCTATGCAGGCTGCCGGTCTGAAATTTGGCGAGCCGAAAACCTTAAGCCGTTCCGGTCGTGACCCGATTAGCCAGGCTGCGTTTGCACTGCCACTGCCAGCGAAAGACAAACCGAGCTACGGTATGGCGACCGATATGCAAGGTAATGTGGTTCTGCTGGCGCTGGATGAAGTGAAACAAGGTTCAATGCCGGAAGATCAGAAAAAAGCGATGGTGCAGGGTATCACCCAGAACAACGCACAAATCGTCTTTGAAGCTCTGATGAGTAACCTGCGTAAAGAGGCGAAAATCAAAATTGGCGATGCGCTGGAACAGCAATAATCCTGAAGCCGCCTCGCAAAAAAATGCTTTGCAGCTGTAACAAGAAAAGGTCGCTTTCGCGGCCTTTTCCATTTCTGAACATTGCCATTTGTTTACTGTTTTCACTGCCGTTAAGGTGATTCCACTGTTAACAAACAAGGAGAAAACAGTATGAAACACGGAATTAAAGCACTGCTCATTACCCTGTCCCTGGCCTGTGCCGGAATGTCTCATAGCGCGCTGGCGGCAGCTTCTGTGGCGAAACCGACAACAGTAGAAACCAAAGCGGAAGCTCCTGCAGCACAAAGTAAAGCAGCAGTACCGGCGAAAGCCAGTGACGAAGAAGGCACCCGGGTCAGCATTAATAATGCCAGCGCGGAAGAGTTAGCCCGCGCGATGAATGGCGTTGGCCTGAAGAAAGCGCAGGCGATTGTCAGTTATCGCGAAGAGTACGGTCCGTTTAAAACGGTGGAGGATCTAAAGCAGGTGCCGGGGATGGGCAATTCGCTGGTGGAACGTAATCTGGCGGTATTAACCCTGTAATTAATTTGCATAGTGGCAATTTTTTGCCAGACTGAAGAGGTCATACCAGTTATGACCTCTGTACTTATAACAGTTCTTATAACAACAACGTAAGGTTATTGCGCTATGCAAACACAAATCAAAGTTCGTGGATATCATCTCGACGTTTACCAGCACGTAAACAACGCCCGCTACCTTGAATTTCTCGAAGAAGCCCGCTGGCATGGGTTGGAAAATAGCGACAGTTTTCACTGGATGACGGCCCATAACATCGCTTTCGTCGTGGTCAATATCAATATTAACTATCGCCGCCCGGCGGTATTAAGCGACCTGTTAACCATTACCAGTCAGTTGCAGCAATTAAACGGTAAAAGTGGCATCTTAAGCCAGGTCATTACACTGGAGCCGGAAGGACAGGTGGTAGCGGATGCGCTTATTACGTTTGTTTGTATTGATCTTAAAACGCAGAAAGCATTAGCTCTGGAAGGGGAATTGCGCGAAAAGCTGGAGCAGATGGTTAAGTAAACGTTTTGTGGTGCCGGATGCTCAAGCCGCATCCGGCGACAC
>OAWJ01001530.1_pt1 | contig 12335 bp, 8 predicted proteins | sample 1517021 | NCBI WGS metagenome assembly OAWJ01 (sample SAMEA2580121, study PRJEB22360) | human gut metagenome | biome: human gut; feature: human-associated habitat; material: faeces | place: Denmark | collected 2008/2010
GCTTATTGCGTTTGCTACAAACCAGCGAACTGGCATTACCGGCGCTGCGTGGGCGTTTACAGAAAAACGCCAGTGACGCGCAGTTATGTACCACACTTAAACTTTCAGGCCGTAAGCTGTTACTGGTTCGCCAGCGGGAAGAGGCCGCGCAGGCGCTATTCGTACTTGATGATGTTCGCACTGAGCGTCTGCGCGATCGCATAACGCAATGGCAATTTTTTCACTGACTCCTTCAATTTTCTCCCATGGTCATTGTGAGTCAGCGGCGTAAAATTAATGACATCAGTTAAGGAGTTCGCCATGAAACATGACCATTTTGTTGTTCAAAGCCCGGATAAACCAGCACAACAGTTGTTACTGCTTTTCCACGGTGTCGGGGATAACCCGGTGGCAATGGGGGAAATAGGTAGCTGGTTTGCGCCGCTGTTTCCTGATGCGCTGGTGGTGAGTGTCGGTGGCGCGGAGCCGAGCGGTAATCCGGCGGGGCGTCAGTGGTTTTCGGTGCAGGGTATTACGGAAGATAATCGCCAGGCGCGTGTGAATGCCATCATGCCGACGTTTATTGAGACGGTGCGCTACTGGCAGAAACAAAGCGGAGTAGGGGCTAATGCCACGGCGCTAATCGGTTTCTCACAAGGCGCGATTATGGCGCTGGAGAGCATTAAAGCCGAACCGGGCCTTGCTTCGCGCGTCATTGCCTTCAACGGACGCTACGCGAGCCTGCCGGAAACCGCGTCTACAGCCACAACAATTCACTTGATTCATGGCGGTGAAGATCCGGTTATCGATCTGGCGCATGCGGTTGCGGCGCAGGAAGCGTTAATCAGTGCCGGTGGCGATGTGACGCTGGATATCGTGGAGGATTTAGGCCATGCGATCGACAATCGCAGTATGCAATTAGCCCTGGATCACTTGCGTTATACCATTCCGAAACATTATTTCGACGAAGCGCTAAGTGGCGGTAAGCCTGGCGATGATGATGTGATTGAAATGATGTAATAATAGCCGGGTAGGCCTGATAAGACTGTATCAGGCATCATGGCCGGATGCGGCGTTAACGCCTTATCCGGCCACTTAGCTTACTTCTTCGGTTGATCCTTTTTCGGCCAGTCGTCGTCATCGTCCCACTTATCGTTGAAATCACGATGCGGGGGAAGCTCCGGCTTGTTGGCGAGAAATTTCTTATGGTCGACGCGCTTGAGATCTTTAATCACGTTCAGCAGGACGCCTACCAAAAAGACAATCACCAGAATCCACCAATATTTAGCCAGCCAGTCCATGCTTATTTCCTCTTGCAGAACCACTCATCAGGCGACGAGCTGTTCCATGATACGTTGATACATACGGGCAAGTAGCTGCAGGTCGGCAGCGTTCACACATTCATTAATTTTATGAATCGTGGCATTGACCGGCCCGAGTTCCACCACCTGCGCCCCCATGCGGGCAATAAAGCGCCCGTCGGACGTTCCGCCTGTGGTCAGTAGCTGCGGTTTAATTTCATTATAGTGCTCAACCGCGTTAACGACCGCATCCACCAGTTTACCGCGCGCGGTCAAAAATGGCTGCCCGGAAAGCCACCAATCCACCGTATAGCGCAGTTGATGTTTTTCAAGCAGGGCAAGCACCTGCGCTTTGATCATCTCATCCGTCAGTTCGGTGCTAAAGCGGAAGTTAAACTGCACAAACAGTTCACCTGGAATAACGTTGTTACTGCCCGTTCCCGCCTGAATATTGGCAATCTGCATACTGGTCGCCGGGAAGAATTCATTACCCTGATCCCACTCAATAGCCACTAATTCATTAATGAAAGGTGCTGCGCGATGTACCGGATTGTCAGCCAGATGTGGGTAGGCAACATGCCCCTGAACGCCATGAATGGTAAGGTTGCAGGTTAACGATCCGCGACGACCATTTTTCACCACATCACCTACCACTTCGATACTCGACGGTTCGCCAACCAGGCAGTAATCGAGACGCTCATTACGTGCCATTAACGCTTCGACGACTTTTACCGTACCATTGTGTGCACTGGCTTCTTCATCAGAGGTGATCAGAAATGCCAGTCGCCCCGTATGGTTGGGATGTTGTGCGACAAAACGTTCTGCAGCTACCACCATCGCCGCCAGCGAGCCTTTCATATCTGCCGCACCGCGCCCGAATAACATGCCGTCACGAATGGTTGGTTCAAACGGCGGATTGATCCAACGGTCGGCGTCGCCAGGCGGCACCACGTCGGTATGCCCGGCAAAGGCTAACGTTTCACCCTGCCCACGCCATGCCCAAAAATTCTGCGTATCGGCAAAGTCCATGCGTTCAACGGTAAAACCGATCGCCTGCAAACGTTCAATCAACAAAGCCTGGCATCCTGCGTCATCAGGACTCAGGGAAGGGCGGCGAATAAGCTGTTGTGTCAGCTCAATAACCGGGCACGACATAGACTACACCTCATGGAAAAATTGCTGATAACTGGATTCACTGAAACCCAGCAGCATAGGCTTACCAGGCGCGCAGAGCAATGGACGTTTGATAATTGCAGGCATTTCAGTCATTAATGTCGCCGCAGAGGCCGCATCGGTGATTTTATTGCGGGTGGTTTCGTCCAGTTTACGCCAGGTTGTACCACGGGTGTTGAGTAACGCTTCCCAGCCTAATTCGTTGATAAAACCGTTCAATAATTCGTTGTCCAATCCATCGACGCGGTAATCATGAAAACGATAGTCGATGTTATTGGCTTCCAGCCAACGGCGAGCCTTTTTAATGGTGTCACAATTTTTGATGCCGTAAAGTGTAACCATAATGAATCCTTTTTCGATTTATGAGAATAAATACTCATTTAAAGGTGAAAACATTTTGCCTGCAAATGATTATCAGGAAATATAACATTATCGAAGTATTCAAATTAACAACTATTAAATAACATTAAACATTTTTAACGTAAACATTAAGAATATTCATCTTGTTATCTGTCTGTATTTTAACCAGAATTAAATCAGTATTAGATGCCGTATGAATATCTCGAAATGTTGCGGTGTATCACATACAAATCATCACCGCAGGACCATAGTATTTACATAAGGTTTGTCCCCCGGAGGTAGTCATCGCAGCAATCGAGTAAATTAGCTTCACCACGGTATATTGTTTCCGTAGAATACCCATAATTATAAGAGAGGTTGTTATGATTGAACGTGAACTGGGGAACTGGAAAGACTTTATCGAAGTTATGCTTCGTAAGTAATTCCTGAGACAAAGTACAAACAGCAAGAACCCGCTGAGCAGGTTCTTAATCGGAAAGTTGAAAAGGGCGACACATTGGCATGTCGCCTTTTTTATTGCTTATTCCGGGCGCGGCTTCAGCGGGAAGCGGCGGCGCACCAGCACAAAGAACAGCGGCACGAAGTAAATAGCCAGAATAGTGGCCGAAATCATCCCGCCCATTACGCCAGTACCCACCGCATGCTGACCACCGGAACCGGCACCTGTGCTGGTTGCCATTGGCAATACGCCGAAGATAAATGCCAGCGAGGTCATCAGAATCGGGCGTAAACGCTGACGGCAGGCGTGGAGCGTCGCTTCAAACAGGTCGTGGCCTTTTTGGTTCATCTCGTTAGCAAATTCGACGATCAGGATGGCGTTTTTCGCCGATAAACCAATGACCGTTAACAGGCCCACCTGGAAGTAAACATCGTTTTCCAGCCCGCGCATCCAGGTTGCCAGCAGCGCGCCGATAACCCCCAGTGGCACGACCAGCATTACCGAGAACGGCACCGACCAGCTTTCATACAATGCCGCCAGACACAGGAATACCACCAGCAAGGAAATGGCGTACAGCGCCGGAGCCTGCGCGCCGGAAAGCCGCTCCTGATACGACATCGCCGTCCACTCCAGACCAAAGCCGTTTGGCAGCTGCTTCACTAACGATTCCATAATATCCATCGCCGTACCGGTACTGACCCCCGGTGCGGCTTCCCCAACAATCTCAACCGCAGAATAACCGTTATAGCGTTCCAGACGCGGCGAGCCTGTCTCCCAGCGTGAGGTCGCGAAAGCAGAGAAGGGCACCATGCCGCCATCTTTATTTCGGACATACCAGAGATTGATGTCATCTGGCAGCATGCGATACGGCGCAGCTGCCTGCACATAGACTTTCTTCACGCGACCGCGATCCATAAAGTCATTCACATAGCTCGAACCCCAGGCGGTTTGCAGTGTGTCGTTAATATCGTCGATAGCAACGCCCAGCGCCTGAGCTTTACGCTGGTCGATATCAATCTGCAACTGCGGACTGTCGTCGAGGCCGTTATGGCGCACACGGGTTAGCTCCGGGTTTTCCGCTGCCAGCGCCAGCAACTGGTTTCGTGCTGCCATCAGCGCATCGTGACCCGCTCCAGCGTGGTCCTGCAACTCCATATCAAAACCCGCAGAACTACCAAGACCGCTAATTGCTGGCGGGCTGCTGGCGATAACGCGAGCTTCTTTAATCTTGTTAAACGCCTTCGTTGCACGCTCGATAATGGCAAACGAGGTGCCGGTCTTACTGTCGCGTTCGCTCCAGTCTTTCAGGCGGATAAACATTCGCGCCACGTTTTGCCCGTTACCCCCAGGGCCAGAACCCACGGTGGCAAACACCGACATGATGTTGTCTTTTTCATGGGTGAAGTAATATTTCTCGATTTGCTCAACGACTTTCAGGGTCTGTTGCTGGGTTGAACCGCTGGGCAACTGTACCGAAGTAGTAAACATGCCACGGTCTTCCAGCGGTAAGAACGACGTCGGCAAACGCAGGAACAGGAACACCATGCCGCCAAGCAGCAGGACATAAATCACAATCCAGCGCAGGCTACGGTGGAGAATTTTCGCCACCCCTTTTTCGTAGCGTTCGGCGTTGCGGTTAAACATCTGGTTAAACCAGGCAAAAAAGCCTTTTTGCCCGTGATGCTCACCTTTTTTCAGTGGCTTAAGTAGCGTGGCACACAGAGCAGGAGTGAGGATCATCGCTACCAGTACTGACAGCACCATCGCCGCAACAATGGTAATAGAGAACTGGCGATAGATGGCACCGGTGGTGCCGCCGAAGAAGGCCATTGGCACAAATACCGCCGAAAGCACCATCGCAATCCCGACCAGTGCGCCCTGGATTTGCCCCATCGATTTACGTGTGGCTTCGCGAGGAGTGAGTCCTTCCTCACTCATAATACGTTCGACGTTTTCCACCACCACGATGGCGTCATCTACCAACAGGCCGATAGCCAGCACCATCGCGAACATGGTTAAGGTGTTGACGCTATAGCCGAAGGCATAAAGCACCGAGAAGGTTCCCATCAACACCACCGGCACGGCGATAGTGGGTATCAGCGTGGCGCGGAAGTTTTGCAGGAACAGATACATAACGAGGAAAACCAGGGCGATAGCTTCCAGCAGCGTTTTCACCACGTCTTCAATGGAGGCTTTTACAAAAGAGGTGGTTTCATACGCCACCTTGTATTCCAGTCCGTGTGGAAAATACTGCGCCAGCTCGTCGAGACGATTGAGCACCAGCTCCGCTGTCGCCATTTCGTTCGCGCCGGAGGCCAGTTTTACCCCCAGCCCGGAGGCTGGCTTACCATTGAAGCGGCTAAGATAATCGTATTTCTCCGCCCCCATTTCGACGGTGGCGACATCGCCCAGCCTTACCTCTGAGCCGTCCTGATTCACCCGCAAGGTGATATCGCGGAACTGTTCTGGTGTTTGCAGCAGTGACTGGGCGTTAATGGTGGCGTTGAGCGCCTGCTTATCGACGGAAGGCGTACCACCAAGTTGCCCAACCGCAATCTGCGCGTTCTGTGATTCAATGGCATCGGTGACATCTTTAGCCGTCATCTGGAAACTGTTGAGTTTCGCCGGGTCCAGCCAGATACGCATGGAATATTGCGAACCATAGGCATCGATATCCCCGACGCCATTCACGCGGCTTAACGGGTCCTGAATATTACTGGCAACATAATCGGCAATATCCTGTTTATCCATCGAACCATCGGTAGAGACGAAGGCAATGGTCAGAATGTTGGTATCGCCGGTTTTACGCACCGTCACGCCCTGATTTTGCACCGCCTGCGGTAACTTTCGCATGGCTGATTGCAGCTGGTTTTGTACTTGCTGCACGGCTTCGTCCGGATCGGTGCCTGCTTTAAAACTTAACGTGACAGATGCCTGACCGGTGCCGCTGCTCTGAGATGACATATACATCAGATTATCGAGGCCGGTCATATTTTGCTCGATAACCTGGGTCACGGTGTTTTCCAGCGTCTGGGCCGATGCGCCGGGATAGTTAGCGGTCACTCGCACATTCGGTGGCGCGAGATCGGGGTATTGTTCAACGGGCAATGAAAAAATCGCCAGGGTACCTGTCAGACACAACAGGATTGCCAGCACCCAGGCAAAAATGGGGCGATCAATAAAGAAATTCGCCATTAAAAGAGGACCTCGTGTTTCTGCGTATCGTTGTAGGCTTGGCTTGCTTCACTGTAGCGGCAAGGTACGAGGCAAGGCCATTAAAAAAAAGGAGTTAATGTAAATTATCATGCCCTTTTATACTGAACCTTAAGTGCCACTATTCTTTGGTCAATAAGAGGCATTACATCAGCTGACTTTCCTCACCCTCCGCAGAGCGAAAGCTAATACTCACTAACGTGCCGCCGCCGGAAGGTTGTGAAAAAGTCAGCGTCCCACCCAATCTTTCCGCGCGTTCGCGCATGATATTCAGACCATAATGGCCTTCGGGTTCTTTCGGTTCACCGATGCCAATCCCGTTGTCGCGAATATAGACTGTGTGATTGCCATCCGGCGCGGTGACGCAGCTAACGGCGATTTCGCTGGCGTTGGCGTGCTTCATCGCATTCAGCACCGCTTCGCGAATAATTTGCAACAAATGCACCTGCATTTGCGCATCCAGCGCCAGGGTTGGCAGACGGCAGTCGAGGGTCAGTTTGGCGCTGGTTTGATTTTGTAACGTATCCAGCATTTCCCTCAACGCGGAGGGGAGATCCGCCTGCTGCAGCGTCAGGCGGAAAGTAGTCAACAGCTCGCGTAACTGCCGATAAGCATCATTCAACGCCTGGGAAAAATCGGCCATGATACTTTGTGCGGTGGCATTATCTTCCGGTATCGAACGCTTCAGTAACGTCAACTGGATACGTAAGTAAGAAAGTACCTGAGCCAGCGAGTCGTGCAATTCGCGGGCGATGGTCGCACGTTCTTCCATCAACAATAACTGCTGAAAATGCTTCTGCGCCTGATTAAAGTACAAACCGCGTCCCAGCATCGACGAAACGCTGTTAAGCAGCGGTTCTGATGATGAAACGTGACTATTTTGCCAGTGCAGTTCGCCGTAAACCGTCTCTTGCATTGTCACCGGTAAAATCTGCATCGGCAATTCCGGGTTTGGCTGCCCTTCGCTAATCCGCCAGTTGTCACCGACATTTAACTCCAGATATTCAGCCGCTTCATTGTCGCGAACAATCTGCAAAATATGGCGGAAACAATGCACATCAATCTGGCTGGTGTTTAGCGCCTGCGAACACTGATACAACACCTCCAGACGACGCTTGGCCTCGTGGAGATCGCGGGTCTTTTCTTCTACTGACGCCTCCAGCGAACGGTACAATTTATGCAGCTCGCTCGACATCTGGTTAAAGGTTTTTGCAAGCAGGCCAAGCTCATTCGGCAGGCTGGTATCCAGCGGCGGCGAGTCGAACTGCCCGTGTTCAATACGCTGACTGGCGGTAACCAGCTGATTCAGCGGGGCAACCACCTGATGGCGTATGCGGCGCAAAGTAAAAAAGACCAGCGTGAAAATACCGATGCCGCCAGCCAGGGAAATTGCCACCACCAGCAGCATTTTGCGTTCAGCGTAGTGCTGTAAAGCCAGCACGAACAGGTCTATCTGATTAACATAATTATTAATATTGGCCTGATACCACGGCAAGTCGCCCTTGCTGAGCCGATTATTCATCTCCAGCCAGTTGGCATTCAGATGCGCATAGCGGGTTTTTACTGCCTCTGGCACATACCAGACGTTGAGATTGGTTAATACCGGTGAATGCAGTGCCTGCTGAAATAACTGGCGATGTGCATTGAGTTGTGGACTGCCACTTTGCAAGTCGTAGCCCAGGCGGTAACTCTGCATACGCAGCGATCCGGCAATATTGATAGCCTCAGCGTCGCGTAAACTGCTCGCCAGCGTTAGCAGAGCGATACCCGTGGAAAGAATCGACAGCAGCACAATGTAAAAAAAGGCCCGGGCCAGACTGGCCGAGACGGGTCGTTTAACAATCACACGCGTCTTCTCCACAAAAAATCATTAATGTTCCAGTTCGCTGAAACGAAATTTAGTCAGTGATGGGATTATTTGATCTGCCACAGTTTATAGCGAAATAGTTACTTATTCTGGGCACATGAACATTGCCGATTCCCCTGTAAGTCGGGTAATAACAACACTCATATAAAGAATAAGGTTTTTACAACCAAAAAAGAAGGTCGTTATGAATCGTTTTATTATGGCCAACAGTCAGCAATGTCTGGGTTGTCATGCTTGTGAAATCGCCTGTGTCATGGCTCACAATGACGAGCAACATGTCCTGAGCCAACACCATTTTCATCCCCGAATTACGGTTATCAAACATCAGCAGCAACGTAGTGCAGTGACCTGTCACCATTGTGAAGATGCGCCCTGCGCCCGTAGCTGCCCTAATGGCGCAATCAGCCACGTTGATGACAGCATTCAGGTCAATCAGCAAAAGTGTATTGGCTGTAAATCCTGCGTGGTGGCCTGTCCATTTGGTACGATGCAAATCGTTCTGACACCCGTTGCGGCAGGAAAAGTAAAAGCCACGGCGCATAAATGCGACCTTTGTGCAGGGCGCGAAAACGGTCCTGCCTGTGTCGAAAATTGCCCGGCGGACGCGCTGCAACTGGTCACTGACGCCGCACTCTCCGGCATGGCGAAATCCCGCCGCTTGCGCACCGCACGTCAGGAACACCAACCGTGGCATGCCAGTACCGCGGCGCAAGAAATGCCGGTAATGAGTAAAGTCGAGCAAATGCAGGCAACGCCCGCGCGTGGCGAGCCAGATAAACTGGCGATTGAAGCGCGCAAAACCGGTTTTGATGAAATTTATCTGCCATTCCGTGCCGATCAGGCACAACGGGAAGCCTCGCGCTGCCTTAAGTGCGGCGAGCACAGCGTTTGTGAATGGACCTGCCCGCTGCATAACCATATACCGCAGTGGATTGAACTGGTGAAAGCCGGAAACATCGACGCCGCCGTCGAGCTTTCTCACCAGACCAACACCCTGCCGGAAATTACCGGACGCGTTTGCCCGCAAGACCGTTTGTGTGAAGGTGCCTGTACTATTCGCGATGAGCACGGCGCAGTAACTATCGGTAACATTGAACGCTACATTTCAGATCAGGCGTTGGCGAAAGGTTGGCGTCCTGACTTAAGCCATGTCACCAAAGTGGACAAGCGGGTGGCGATTATCGGTGCGGGTCCGGCAGGGCTGGCCTGTGCAGATGTTCTCACCCGCAATGGCGTAGAGGTGACGGTGTACGATCGCCATCCAGAAATCGGTGGCTTGCTCACTTTCGGCATTCCTTCTTTCAAACTGGATAAATCCCTGCTGGCACGCCGTCGGGAAATCTTCAGCGCGATGGGGATTCACTTCGAACTCAATTGTGAAGTGGGTAAAGATGTCTCTTTGAATTCGCTTTTGGAACAATACGACGCGGTCTTCGTTGGCGTAGGCACTTACCGTTCCATGAAAGCGGGTTTACCCAATGAAGATGCGCCGGGCGTTTATGACGCGCTGCCGTTCCTCATCGCCAATACTAAACAGGTGATGGGACTCGAAGAGCTACCGGAAGAGCCGTTTATCAATACTGCCGGACTTAACGTCGTGGTACTGGGCGGCGGCGACACCGCGATGGACTGTGTGCGTACTGCGCTGCGCCACGGCGCGAGTAACGTCACCTGCGCTTATCGTCGTGATGAAGCTAACATGCCAGGCTCGAAGAAAGAGGTGAAGAACGCCCGTGAAGAGGGGGCCAACTTCGAATTTAACGTCCAGCCGGTGGCGCTTGAACTGAATGAACAAGGTCACGTCTGCGGGATTCGTTTCCTGCGCACGCGTCTTGGCGAGCCGGATGCCCAGGGGCGTCGGCGTCCAGTGCCGGTGGAAGGCAGTGAATTTGTCATGCCAGCCGACGCGGTGATTATGGCGTTTGGCTTCAATCCGCACGGGATGCCGTGGCTGGAGTCGCACGGTGTAACGGTAGACAAATGGGGCCGCATCATCGCGGATGTGGAAAGCCAGTACCGTTACCAGACCACGAATCCGAAAATCTTCGCCGGTGGTGACGCCGTGTGTGGTGCGGATCTGGTGGTTACCGCAATGGCAGAAGGACGTCATGCGGCACAGGGGATCATTGACTGGCTGGGCGTAAAATCAGTCAAATCTCACTGATAGCCTGCGCAGACAAACCCGACTTCACAGCGTAAGATAATTGTTCATTTCGCGCTGTGGAGTCGGTATGACGCAACAAATCACCCTCGTTAAAGACAAAATTCTCTCCGATAACTATTTTACCCTGCACAACATTACTTACGATCTCACGCGCAAAGATGGCGAAGTTATCCGCCATAAACGTGAAGTTTACGATCGCGGTAATGGTGCGACGATCCTCCTGTACAACGCGAAGAAAAAGACCGTGGTTCTGATTCGCCAGTTCCGCGTCGCTACCTGGGTTAATGGCAATGAAAGCGGGCAACTGATTGAAACCTGCGCCGGGCTGCTGGATAACGACGAACCGGAAGTGTGCATTCGCAAAGAAGCGATTGAAGAGACGGGCTATGAAGTTGGCGAAGTCCGCAAATTATTTGAACTGTATATGTCGCCAGGCGGTGTGACTGAGCTAATCCACTTTTTTATCGCCGAATACAGTGACAGCCAGCGCGCTAACGCCGGTGGTGGTGTCGAAGATGAAGATATTGAAGTGCTTGAGCTGCCGTTCAGCCAGGCGCTGGAGATGATTAAAACCGGCGAGATACGTGACGGTAAGACGGTGTTATTGCTTAACTATTTGCAAATGTCACATTTAATGGACTGAAAAATAACAATAATATTTCGTTGTTTATTATTGGCTCAATCCGACAAATCCGATTGAGCCGCGCTACCTGCGCAACGAAGATACGACTTGTGCTGTTTGTTTGAACTTCTGGGGTCGTACCGTCCATGCGATATCGCATTTTCCTTCTCTTTTTTTTCGCTTTGTTGCCGATGTCTTTGGTGTGGGCGGCACCAGCGCAACGGGCGTTTTCCGACTGGCAGGTCACCTGTAATAATCAAAATTTCTGTGTAGCGCGCAATACGGGCGATCATAATGGACTGGTGATGACCCTGAGCCGCAGCGCCGGGGCGCATACCGATGCCGTTTTACGTATTGAGCGCGGCGGGTTGAAGTCGCCGGATGCGTCAGAAGGGGAGATAGCGCCACGGATGCTGTTAGATGGTGAGCCGTTGGCGTTAAGTGGTGACAAGTGGCGGATTTCACCATGGTTATTAGTAACCGATGATACGGCAACCATCACCGCGTTTTTGCAGATGATTCAGGAAGGGAGGGCGATCACCTTACGCGACGGCAATCAGACTATTTCTCTGAGTGGCTTAAAAGCGGCGTTGTTGTTTATTGATGCCCAGCAAAAGCGCGTTGGCAGTGAGACCGCGTGGATAAAGAAAGGGGACGAACCGCCGCTCAGCGTACCGCCCGCGCCTGCGCTGAAAGAGGTCGCGGTGGTTAACCCAACGCCGACGCCACTCTCACTCGAAGAACGTAACGATTTGCTGGATTATGGAAACTGGCGGATGAATGGTCTGCGCTGTTCGCTTGATCCGTTACGTCGTGAGGTGAATGTCACTGCGCTGACCGATGATAAAGCGCTGATGATGATTAGCTGTGAGGCAGGGGCCTATAACACCATTGATTTGGCATGGATTGTGTCGCGTAAAAAGCCGCTGGCCTCGCGCCCGGTACGGTTGCGTTTGCCGTTCAACAACGGTCAGGAGACCAATGAACTGGAACTGATGAACGCAACATTCGATGAAAAATCGCGTGAACTGGTGACCTTAGCAAAAGGGCGCGGATTAAGCGATTGTGGCATTCAGGCGCGCTGGCGCTTTGACGGTCAGCGTTTTCGCCTGGTGCGTTACGCCGCAGAACCCACCTGCGATAACTGGCATGGGCCAGACGCCTGGCCCACGTTGTGGATCACCCGTTAAACAAAATGGCGGGACATGTAGGCCGGA
>OAWJ01001536.1_pt1 | contig 12301 bp, 9 predicted proteins | sample 1517021 | NCBI WGS metagenome assembly OAWJ01 (sample SAMEA2580121, study PRJEB22360) | human gut metagenome | biome: human gut; feature: human-associated habitat; material: faeces | place: Denmark | collected 2008/2010
AAAACTGTGGCGGTTATTCTTTAACCTCTATGCAGTGGGAGCAGACCGTCTACTGGTATGCTCTCTCTTTATTTTTATTATACGCCAGAATGCCGCATTTGTCAAGGGTTTTTTTGCCGGAATACGCGGCAATTTTTATGCCGCATCAGGCAAAACAGTCACAATATGCACCAGAAATTTCATCAGCAGGGTGGCATCATCGGCATTGACCTCGCCGCTGGCATCACAGTCGGCATTCTGATACTGCTGCTTGTTCAGCATTACCACACCAGAAACCGCCTTGTTGGTCAGCACGGCATCGGATATATCCACCTTGCCGTCCAGATTGACATCACCATAGAGCACGCTGCCGGTATCCGGTGCGGTGGTCGTAGGTGCCGGAGCAATTGTAATTGTGATCGTACTGCCCTGCACCAACGGTGTGCCTTTTTGTCCGTTCACATTATCCAGCCACATGGCATCGGCACCACTGGCGGCACGTGCAGACAAGTTGACCACATAGACATCTCCTGCCTCTGCATCGTCCGGCAGCCGGAACCGAAGCGTTCCGATCTTTCCTGCCGGAATATTGCTGATCGATGCATTTACCAGCCAGACAAAACCGTCCGACTCCGCACTGGAGTACTCACCATAGTCAACACTGCTGTCCAGATACGTCAGACGGCTGTCCCAGCTGATGCCGAAGTTCAAAGCGGAACACTCCCGATCAATATAGATCGGAACGCTCACAATGTGATCCTGCTCGTATTCATCTACGCCCACTTCCACTCTTCCCAGCGAAACCGTCAGATTCTTTTGCAGCGGCTCCGCTGTAGTGCTGGTCGCGGTAGTTGTAGTCGTTTCCGCGGTGGTCACAGTGGTTTCCTCTGCGGTGATAGTAGTCATCGTTGTTGTCGTTGTGGTTGTTGTCGTTGTTGCAGAAGTTGTTGTGGTCGAAGTGGTCGTGGTGGTCATCGTTGTTTCTGTGGTGGTAGTTTCTTCTGTGGTCGTGGTAGTTTCCTCCGCACCGGTAATGGTGATCGAGCCACTCTCCCCCTGCATCTTGCTGGATTCTCCGGAAGTGCTGATCCAGTAGCTGCTTTTGAGTATGCGGAAATCCACCGAGAACGTATCCCCCGCCTTGGTATTCTCCGGCAGCTGGTAGGTGATCGTGCCGATCCAACCGGCTTCCTGCTCGGTATGCGACAGATACACACGCAGCAGATACGAAGTCGAATAGCCGCTGCTGGCAGAAGACGTGATGATCTTGTCCCCGAAATCGCACTTCACATTCGTCAGACTGGGATTGTCAACGACGTTGAAGTTCATATCACTAAAACTCTGGCTGACATAAAGGGGCATCTCCACCCGATAGTTGTTCGCCTGCAATTCCTCCAGCGACATTTCCAGATCCGCGAATTTCAGACACATGGTGTCCTCCAACTCGTTGGGTTCGGTGGTGGTCACGGTGACATTGTCGTCCACGGTAACAGAAAATGTGTAAGAAAGACCGTTGACTACAGCTGTCAGCGTTGCCGTGCCGTAGCCCACAGCAGTGGCAGTGTTACCGCTGACGGATACCACATCGGTGTCCGAACTGCTCCACGATACCGGTTCCTGTAGCGTAAAGCCTTTCCGGTTGCTGTACCGGATCTTCAGCTGCAAGGTCTGGGTATCGCCGTAGGACATGACACTCTGCACAGAATCGTCCATTACAGTCACATCACTTGCGGGAACCTCCAGCTTCTGGATACACTCCCCATAGGTGAAGCTGAGGCTGTCCGAGCCCTTGCCGGAACTGAATTCCGCACAGGTGGTATTAGCATAGGTTGCCGTAGAGGTGTAGAACGCACCGATACCGATATAGCGGCTGCCAGGAGAGATCATGCTTCTATAGTGACCGGCGGCACTGCTGCTGCTGTCGATCAGATAGGACTCCTTCTCGCCGTACCACTGCTCGATACCATGCAGCATATTCTTCTCACGGTTCCATGCAAGACACTCTCCGTGAGAAGACGTCCCCGCCGGTGCCTGAATGGCAAAGCAGCTTTCTCCGTTGGTACGCACATGATCTTCTGTCTGGGAAGCCTCTGCGGCACGGATCCGTGCGATATACTCCAGTCCGTCCGACCACTGGATCGGCTCATAGTCGCTCATAGTCAGGCTGCCGCTGCCGTCAGGGTTGGTACGGCGAGGAATCCCTGTGCTGGCCCTGTCCCAGCCGGTAGCTGTTGATCAAGTCCAGTGCCTCGCTGATCTGGTCAATATACGTGCCCTGAATGCCGATCAGCAGGTTGCCGGAACTCCCCTGCGATACGTCCGTTTCCAATACCGGCAGTTCTTCCGCCGAAGCAAAGCTGCCCAGCGACAGCCCTGTACAAAACAGCACCGCGGAGAGCAGCACCGCCATAACTCGTGACGGCAGGCTCCTGCTGGTGTTTGCGGTATGCGATCGTGTTTTCATCTTCACCAAACTCCTTTCGAACATATGGCATATTCTTCTATGTCTATTATACCACAAGTCAAATAATGAAATGTGAATTTTTCACGACCTTTGCAGAAAATCCCGATTTTTGGAGGAATCCACAAAGAAAAAAGCCGCCAAAGGCGACTTTCTTGCAAAATGTATAAATGCTGGAAAATAATTTTCCATTTTCGGTTAGGGAAACACTGAATAAAGCTTGTGCGTAAGATGCGTAGTCAGATTTTTCGGCAGATTGCATAGAAATTCCGCAGGCATACTGCCGTATGGCAAGGGATTTCTGGGCAATATGACGGAAAATCTGCAAGCAGATTGCGTACAAAGCCGTCAGGCGGGCTTTATTCAGTGTTTCCTTAGAATGACACAACGTGGAGTTCTTCCGGCAGCGTGTCCTCCGATGCTCCGCAGCAGGACACCACATGCCCGCTGTCCAGCCGGAACTGCCGGAACTGCCAGCCCTGGGGGTGGCGAGTGACATCTTCCCCGTCCAACGCAAACACCGCCGTGTGCAGCGGGTAGGAGATGCCCACGCCCAGAGCCTTGACAAACGCTTCTTTCAGCGTCCAGAACCGGAAAAAAGTTTCGTCCGACTGGGGGCTTTCCATGACAGCGAGCACCTCCTCCGGTGCAAAGGAACGCCGCAGCACCCCCTCCCGCAGAGAGCGAATGCTTTCGCAGTCTACCCCCAGCGGAAACGCCGAGATGCCACAGACTGCCAGCCCGCGGCAGTGGCTAAGGTTGAAACAGATCTCCTGCCGCTGTGGAAAAAAGGGCTTGCCGCGGGAGTCGCAGGAAATTTCCGGCAAGGGCAGCCCATAAACTTCCTGCACCGCATACGCCAGCAGCCGGTAAGCGGTTTCGTGTTCCAGAGCCTTTTTGCCGGCGGGAACGGGGGCGGCGAATAGGTGCATGGGGATTCTCCTTTCGTGAGGTGGGGTGTAAAACGTTGACAAATAGGTGAGTGGGCTGCCAGTCCGACTGAAAAATACCCCTCAATTGATAAAATAGTCCAGCACAGACCGCAGCGTTTCGCCGGTGCTGTCCCGCGAGATCACATTCTGCACCATGACTGGATCGTCCGTGATGATGCTGTCCACGTGGAGATTGCACAGGCTCCGCACCTCGGACATGCTGTTCACCGTCCATGCGAATATCTGCTTGCCCTGCTGGTGGGCGGCGTTGACTACCTGACTGGTGACGAACACCTTGTTCAGACTGAACGCGTCCGCATACTTCAGGGAGTAGAACTGTCCGTATGCCACGCTCATGAGATAGCCGGTACGAATCTCCGGATTGGCTTCCTTGATCTTTTTCAGCGAGCCGTAGGAAAACGATGTCACATAGCAGGCATCAGTATACTGATACTGGGTAATTAACTCCGCCACGTCCTGCTCCAGCGTATCGGAACCGTGCTTGGTGGGCTTGATCTCAATGTTCAGCTTCGCCCGCTTGTCCACGAATTGCAGCGTTTCTTCCAACGTGGGGATTCTGGCGTTGGCATACGCCGGATCGAACCAGCTGCCTGCGTCCAGATTCTGAATGTCCGCATAGTCCACGTCCCAGATGTCCTTGTTCACACCGGTAGTGCGTTTCAGATTGGAATCGTGCATCACCACCAGCACGCCGTCCCTGGTCTGCTGCACGTCCAGTTCAATGAAATCCGCCCCCACCGAAATGGCATCGGAAAAGGCGTAGAGGGTGTTCTCCGGTGCATCGGCAGAAAGTCCCCGATGTGCCATAACGGTGGGATTCTGGAACAGTGCCAGACGGAAATTCGCCTTGCCAGTGAAAACGCTGTACACATACGAAAGGTTCAGCCCCAGAGCCGCCACCGTAAAGCAGCACGCCGTCAGAACTGCCGTGCTCCGGCGAAACGGCTTGGCACTCCGGCTCAACGGAACCGGTTCCGGAAGCACCACCTCCGGCATCTGCACACAGCGTTTCTCCAGCAGGGCCGTCAGGTGTGCCATGCAGATCGGCGTGGCAAAAAACGAGAAACTCCACAGCACGATCTGAATCAGCAGTTTCAGGATCCGCATTGCCTGCGACATAATGAGATCATTGCTGCCGGTGGCACGAATCACCATCAGCACGACCACTGTAATCATACACAGGAACACCAGCAAAGCGGCGAAATAGCAGCAGTTCCACACCAGCACGGAGAAGAACGTCTGCCAGAAACGCCCCCGCACCAGCTGTACGCTGGTGGCTCTGGCACTGCGGTAGCTGCACTGGTTCTGAGTGAACAGCACGCTGGAAAAGACCCAGCGAACAGAAAGCAGACAGCACAGAATGATCGCTGCCACATAAATCGGCAGCAGGAATTCCTTTTTCGTCATATAGTAGGCGAGAAAATCCGGAATGCCCATTGCGGTAAAAATACCGGAAGTCGCCGAAAACTGCATCAGCGGAATCAGTACCAGCAGATGCAGCACCAGAAACGGTCCGCCGCCCCGAAAGAAGTGCAGCACCGACTGCAAACCGGAACGCACCATTCGCCCCAGCGTGGTACGGACTTTCTGAAAGCGGGACTGCCGGAAACAGGTACAGACTGCCGCAATTTCAAACAGGGTATACAACGCCGCCAGCAGCAACAGCACTGCCAGCAGCAGAATCGTCCACGGGGAACGGAGAAACTGCAACAGGTTGGAGGTGGTGAGATATTTCAGCTTCGCCAGATGGATCGCCAGCTGGATCAAGCCGGCACATGCCGGTACAATCACCAGCAGCGTCACCAGTTTCCAAAGAATTTCAAACAGTATCAGCGGTTTCCAGTGTGCTGTCAGCCGCCGCATGCCAACCCAGAATTGTACCACAGAAGTCCCTCCTTTTCCGGACAGTGCCGCCACAAATGTTCTCCTGTTCAGTTTAGCATATTTTTTACCAGAAGTCAATGCAACCGCAAAAATGAACACGCCCAGCCCCATTTTTCTCACCCATAAATTGCATAATAAAGAGGCAGATCTACAGCAACACCCCACGAAGCCGCCTGATTGTTTTATGCAGAGTTCCCTTTACAGAACCAAAAAAGCGGCACAGAAATTCTGTACCGCTTTTCTTGTTCTAAATTTCAAAAAGCCTACTGTAGCAATCCCTGATTCAGGAGCATCTGCATCAGCAGCAGAACGTCACAGTTGTCCAGATACCCGTCACCGTTGATGTCAGCACTTTGAGATGCGGCATCTCCTGTGGGAATCTGCCCCAGCAGCATGTGATTCAGCATCACCAGATCAGACAGATCTGTCTGATTGTCGACGTTGACATCGCCGGCAGCTTCGCTGTCACCGGATACCACACTAACGCTACAGGTATGCACCTGCCCATCATACAGCACAGACACCTCTGCCGTTCCCACACGGTTGCAGGTGAGCATGATTTCCGCGGAGGTGTTTCCAGGAGCAAGCTTGACAATATCTGTATCCGAACTCATCCAGACACAGTCGTCCCCGTTGCCCTCTGCCGGATAAAATTGCAGGCGGCTGGTTTGTCCGGCACGTACCCGCAGTGTTGTCCGGTTCAGGTGGTCAGTCTTGATTGCAGCGGTATATCCTGTGGTGGTCGCTGCTGTAGTTTCTGTAGAAGCCACAGTGGTTTCTGTCACCGTTTCCGTGGTGGTTTCTTCGGTGGTAGTTTCTGTGGTTTCCGTAGTCGTTTCTGTTGTGGTTTCGGCAGAAGTCGTTTCCGTAACAGTGGTGGTTTCTGTTTCCGAAATCGTCGTTTCTTCCGTCGCGGCGGTCGTTGTCACAGTGGTTTCCGTTTCGGTGGTCTGTTCCGCCGAAGTGGTCGTTTCCGCCGGTGTTGTGGTTGCGGCTTCCGTGATGCGGATCGAGCCGGAAACCAGTGCCGGAGAAGAACGGGAACCGTCGGCGATCTCTACCGTGGCTACTGCACCGGTAGGCGAGAGCGATGCCGCAGACAGGTCGATCACATCGCCTGCCTTGACGCTTTCGTCCAGCTTGATCTTCAGCACGCCCAGCGTGGTGCCGCTGTAGACATACCCGCTGCTTGGGTCTACGCTGTGGAATTCCAGCCAGCCGGAGCTTACCACTGCACTGGACCGCTGGCTAAAGTCGTCCATTACACCGATCTGATCGATGTCCACACTTTGCAGTTCCTTCGCCTGTGCAATGGTTTCGTCATAGAAAACGCCCATAGACAGATAGGACACACCGGTATTCCGTTTCAGGACAATGGGCACATCTACCACATAGCTCTTGAGCCACAAATGATAGGTATCAATTTCCACATCGCTGATCTTTACGGTTGCCGCCGCAGTCAGCTCGTTTGCCGACACCAGACTGATGGTGCCCTTTTGCATGTTCAGGTCACCAAAGGTGCCCTTGGTGCTGACGATGATCATGCTGTCACCGTCGGGGCTCAGTTCCTGCGGATTCAGCGTGATCTTGTCGCCCAGCGATATATCCGACCGCACACGGAACGTCAGCGTACACAGTGCCGTTCCTGTAAAAGCATCATAGGGGCCGCGATAGAGAAACTGCATCCAGATGCCGTTGTTGTCATCGGAATAGGATTCGATCATGCCCAGATTCTTGGTATCATCACAGGTGCAGCTGACAATGCTCAGGTCGTTGGTGTCCCAGCTGACACCAAACGCCAGCATGGTAAAGCAGCTGTTTGACGTGATCGTAATCGGCACGGAGATCAGGTGATCGCTCTGCTCCAGATCTTCCATGGAAATGGAAATGTCCGGAATCGTCACCTTACCGAATGCAAAAGAATTCGCCGCCTGGGTGGAAGTGGCAAAAATTCTGCCGTTGTTGATGGTCAGCGTACCCGCAGTGCCGGAGTGGTTGGCGACCGATGCCTCTGTATCTCCATCACTGCTGCAGCCGGTAATGTCATAGATCGACCCCGGCTTCGTATTGTCCGGTACTGTGAACCGCAGCGTACAGATGTCGCTGCCGGTATAAGTGCTGTCGGCAATGACATGGATCCACCCGACACCGTTTTGGTTGTCAATGGTGGGGATCAGAGAAAGCCCTTCCGGTATATCGCCCGACGGCGGTTCTGCCGTCATCTTGCTGGCATCCCAGCGGAAGCCAAACACCATATCGCTAAAGCCATTGTTCGCTTCTGCGGTCACCGGCACTTCTACCACATAGTCGTTCTCATCCAGATCCCGCATAGAAGGTCTGACTTCTCCGATCTGCAGTTTTACTTCCGGCACAACGCTGTCCACAATGGTGATCGTACCGGAAACAATATTCAGGTCATGTGATTTCATCGTGTTGTCTTTGTACAGAGCCTTGTTGTCGGCATAGTCCGCATAAGCCCCTTCCAGCACAAATGTATCCCCCACCTTGACATCCGGATTGATCTCTGCTGTCAGGGAACTGATATTGGTTTCCTTGCAGTCGTTCTCAATGAACATCATCCAGATCTGCCTTTTGTCATTGGCAATGGTGAGAATCGGCAGCTTCATGTTGCCGGTAGAACGTGCACCCTGCACGGACATGCGTGTCACATCCCATTTTACACCAAATTGCAGGACGGTAAAGCCGGGGTTATTGGGCATAGTGACCGGCACGGTGACCATATAGTGGTTTTTGATCAGCTGATCCAGCTCGATCGAAATGTTCCCTATAATAATATCGCCGGAATTGTCGGCGGACTGCTGTGCATCTGCCCCGTCCGTTACCTCCGGTGTATTCCCGTCTGCCTCTGCCAGTGCAGAAACAGCTTCGGCTCCGCCCGCAAGCACCAATGTTGTGCATACCAGAAATACTGCCATTAAAATCGCCATCATTTTTTGCCAAATGCGTTTCATCGTGTATCCTTCCTCTCATTGCCAAATCGGAAAACGCACAGAACCTTCTATCCAATATTATAGCACTATTATACATTTTTGTCAACGGATTTCAAGTCTATTTGTATGAATGTACAAATGCCGAATTCGCTTTTTGTGTATTTGGTGCTTTTTGGTGGATTTCCCTCTTTATAGTTAGTTTACCATACCCTGCATGTTCTGTCAATTGACGGAATGGATAAAAGAACCTCGCTGATTCGTGTATTTCTTATGCGGATTTGTGGGATACAATATTGACATTTTCCAGTGCAACGTACAAAAAAACCGCACCGCTTTCTGCTTGTACGCAGACCTGCGGTGCGGTTTTTTTCGAATTGTTTAAAGGACAGCTCACTGGTGCAGATAGGACTTTACCAGAGCCTGTAACAGTTCGTCCCGATCGATATGACGGATCAGGCTTCTTGCATTGTTGTATGTGGTTATGTAGGTGGGATCCTCGGAGAGAATGTAGCCTACAATCTGATTCACCGGATTATATCCCTTTTTCGTGAGTGCATCATATACAAGCATCAGCGTTTTCTTCATTTCGATCTCTTTTTCGTCATTGACGGAAAACGTCATTGTTTTATCATACATGAAAATTCTACCTCCTTCGGAACTTGGATACTCTTTTATTATACCCGAATTTTCGTAAATGTACAAGGGATTCCCACTTTTTTTGCCGTTTTGCATTTGAATGCACCTTGTTTTTTGTGCAACATGACGAATCGACAACCGATTTCCCAAAGGATTCCCTATGTAGCCGGAGGAAAAATCCTCCGGTACGCGTGTTCAGCACTCTGTGCCGCAGCGTTTGACAAAGGAATCACAGTTGGTGCATTCCGGTACAGTGGGGTTGGATTCGTGAGTGCCCACACAGATGCAGTCCAGACCGCAGTAGTTTTCGCTGACCATGTTGTGCTTGCACTGGGTCACGGAACAGTGAATGTTGCTGTTTTTCTTTTTGATCTCCATAATGATCGCTCCAGTTCTGAAAGAAGTTACCGCCGCAGGTTCCGGCGAACGGTACACTTTCAGTATGCCCGAAGCGGGCGGAGTTATGCAGGAAAATTTTAATGCTCCACATCATAGGGCAAAATAGGAAACTCTCCGGTATCTGTAACCGCAAAGTACTCCTGCGTTTCTGTATTCACTTTCAAAATATTCAAGAAGCCAGTCGCTACCGTATCCGCATCAATATAATAGTGAGAACTGCCGTCAAAATAGATCCCGTGAAAGTGCGGATCTCCAGCGATCGCAGAAGTGCTGATATGTCCGGCAACGATTTTGTAATCCTCGAAAAAGTGTCCTGTCTGGGCAGGATATTTTTCCGTGAAGATATGATCCATGGTGCCGTATTTCCATAGATCTTCTGCTTCTTCATCAATGCCGGCATGGACAAATATGGTCTTTCCGGCAGCGTGGTATCTCGGCAGGCCACGCAGCCAGCTGACATACCTGTCATCGTCACCGCTGCCTGTGCCGCATGCATCGACCGATGCCATACCCTCGCAAACCAGTTCCTCGTGGTTTCCCAGCAGGGCAATGACTTTGCCGCTTCCATATCTGTTTTGCAGTTCCATGATTTTGTCAAGCACAGCAGCATTTTCTTTGCCGCCGTGGATATAATCTCCCAGCAGAATCAGGGCAGTGTTCTCCTCGCTCAAGTGGCTTGTGATGATGTCCAAAGCGTTTTGAAATGCGAACAGACAGCCGTGTATATCGCTGATGCAGTAGTAGATCATAGGGTTCTCCTTGGATTTCATGGGTTATGGATTCCGGCAAAGGGCAGAATCAGACTTGGCGGGAGCCTTTTCAGCAAAAGCAGACCAAATTATGCATAGTGGTAGATGTGATTACCAACAACATCAATCACACCTTCCAAATAATACGGCTGCATTGTATCCAAATGAATGACAAAAAACCGAAAATCGCAGACTTCAATCTCCAGCCAATGGTCATGAAAGAAACACATCGAGGGAAAAGGCTCCATTTCATCAATAGCCGGAACGTTCAATTTTTGAAAAGCCTGCATCACTGCATCAACAGAAAACCGTTTGCCGTCTGACAACCGCTGAAATGCCGTATTATCATAAGCGTACAGATCCTTTTCAGAAGAAAGTGCAATGTATTGATTCTGATCGACTGGAACAACATCGTTGTTCTGCGATGTCAGATCATATTTCATCAATGTAGATTTCGATTCTTCAACGAGTTCGTAATAAATACATTTTCCAATCTGTGCATCGTACTCAAAAGAAACCTGTTTCGAATCAGCTGCAATCATTTCAATCCCGCTGTGGCTGTATCGAATTATCGCATCGTTTGCATTCACTTTTTGAAATGCGTTTTCATGTGTATTTTGAATTTCCATAGCATTTCCCGACACACGAAACACCATTTCATCTTGCGAAGACCAAATCGGGTAAAATAGCGTGAAGTTTCCACGCAAAAAAGACAGCGGCTCCAGATACAATTCTCCTGGGGTTCGGATAATTTTGAAATATCTCCAGAATTCAGTTTTTGTATCCAAAATCCCTACACAGAGTGTTGTCCCGTCATATTCCATTCGGATTCTTGGATTTGAAAAGCAATTGTGTGACCATTCCACAGGAATCTCGCAGTTCTGCCATGTGTGCGTGTTCATCTCAAAACAAGAAAGAATACATTTTCCGCCCAGCAGAGCAAGTGAAAATACACACGATTTGACCGGATATATCTCAAAAACACGGCAGCTTTTCTCATATGCTGTCCAGTCTGGAAACGTCACAATTGCTGATTTTTGAGTATCGTAAAAAATCAAAGACGTTGCCGCCTGACACCCGCATGCACAAATATCCATCATGAGAATGAGATGCTCGTACCGATGCAAGTAACGATACAGAAAACCGTTTTGATTCGGATAGGCTGGAAGTGTTATGACAGGGTTTACAGACTGTACGCTTTTCTCCAGGCTCATTCAATCACCTATTTCAATTTCCAAAGCAACAAGATTCGTGCATTACTCAGATAATGAATATCCGTGCTTATTTCCCGTTTTCCTTTTTCCACTCCAGATATTCCTCATAAGTGCCCTGCCGGTCGATGCAGCCTTCCGGCGTGATCTCGATAATGCGGTTTGCCACAGTTTCCAGAATCTCGTGGTCGTGGGAAGACAGAATGACTACGCCCTTGAAGTTCACCAGACCGTTATTGACAGCGGTGATGCTCTCCAGATCGAGGTGGTTGGTAGGTCTGTCCAGAAGCAGTACATTAGAGTGGAACAGCATCATGCGGGCAAACATGCAGCGAACCTTTTCGCCGCCGGACAGCACCTTGACCGGCTTATAAATATCATCGCCGGAGAACAGCATTCTGCCCAGGAAGCCCCGCAGGAACGTTTCGGTTTCGTCCGATGTGGAATACTGGCGGATCCAGTCCAGAATGGAATCATCGTTGTCGTTGAAGTATGCGGAGTTATCCACCGGAAAATAGGAAGTGGAAGCAGACACGCCCCATTTGAACGTACCCTCGTCCGGCTGTTCTTCCTCCATGAGAATCTTGAACAGCATGGTGATCGCCTGTTCGCTCTCGCCGATAAACGCCACCTTGTCGGTGCGTCCCAGCGTAAAGCTGACGTTGTTCAACAGCTTCACGCCGTCCACAGTCTTGGAGATACCGCTGACCTGCAACACTTCCTTGCCCAGTTCCCGATCCATATCGAAACCGATAAAAGGATAGCGGCGGCTGGACGCAGGGAGTTCTTCCACAGTCAGGTTGTCCAGCAGCTTCCGGCGGGAAGTCGCCTGTTTGGACTTGGACTTATTGGCGGAGAAGCGGGCAATAAAGGTTTTCAGTTCGGCGATTTTATCTTCAACCTTTTTGTTCTGCTGTTTGATGAGCCGCTGCATCATCTGGCTGGATTCGTACCAGAATTCGTAGTTGCCCACGTACATTTTGATTTTGGTATAGTCAATATCCACGATATGGGTGCAGACGTCATTGAGGAAGTGGCGGGCATCGGGAAACACCACAACAGTGCCCCCAGAATTCGC
>OAWJ01001542.1_pt1 | contig 12246 bp, 10 predicted proteins | sample 1517021 | NCBI WGS metagenome assembly OAWJ01 (sample SAMEA2580121, study PRJEB22360) | human gut metagenome | biome: human gut; feature: human-associated habitat; material: faeces | place: Denmark | collected 2008/2010
ACCGATAAATGCCGAGGTTCCGGCTCCGGTCAGGATGATCCGCAGATTCTCTTTGCGCAGTAACGGTTCAAGGAAGTTATTGAGCGCGGAACGTAGCGCGTCGATGTTGGTGAGTGAACGGATCCATGCGCGAGGCTGATGGCGGATCTCTTCTTCAGTCCATGTACCGGTTGCGGCAGCAGCAGGGGTGTAATTTTCTGGCATAACTCAATCCTTAGTCTGATGAACTTGACGTCGGCGTTGTCGCTTTCGCTTGCCTTTCGTTTCATTTCACTTGGTGATTTCTTTCGTTGGTTAAAATTTATAGAAAAGAAACTGAAAGTTCAATGAAGAAAAAGGAAATAAAACGAAATCTGTGATCGTTGAAAGAAAAGGCAAGGGAAGTAAAAGGGATTGCTGGATGCGGCGTAAATACTTTATCCGGCCTTACGGTCACCAACCGTAGGTCGGATAAGACGCATTAGCGTCGCATCCGACACCGCTGCACAGATCAAAACGAAAGAAAAAGAAGGCCTTACGGGGGAAGTGAAGGCCTAATAAAGGAGCAAACCATCAAAACGAAGCTAATTGACCCTGAATCCAGATTTGTTGCACATGCAGCCCGCTATCCAGCGCAACGACGCTGGCGCGTTTGCCCGGTTTAAGCGATCCCAGAACACCATCAACACCCAGCATTCGCGCCGGATGCAGCGACGCCATATGGATGGCTTCCGCAGGCGTTACGCCCGTCAACTCGACCATGTTGCGCACTGCCGCATCGACAGACAGCGTACTGCCCGCCAGCCCACCGGACGCGGTACGGACAACGCCACCGCGCATCTGCACTTCTTCACCACATAACGTATAGTGACCATCCGGCATCCCGGCTGCCTGCATCGCGTCGGTGATCAGTACGATCCTCTCTTTCGCACAGCAACAACAGAGCGACATTGCCGCCGGATGTACATGATGACCATCGGCTATCAGTTCCAGCCAGGCGCGCTTGTCTGTTAATCCCGCGCCAACCATTCCCGGTTCGCGGTGATGTAAACCTGTCATCCCGTTATAGCAATGCACCAGGCCGTCGGCACCAGCATCAAACGCGGCACGGGTTTGTTGCCAGGTCGCCGCGCTATGCCCCAGCATCACCCGTACGTTTTGCTGTTTAAGATGGCGGATGGCCTGCAATGCCCCTTCTTTTTCCGGTGCCAGCGCCACCACGCGCAAGGTATGCTGAGAAACGGCAATCAATTGATCCAGCTCGGCAATTTCCAGCTCGCGGAACAGCTCCGGTGGATGCGCGCCTTTATTCTGCGGCGTGAAGTACGGTCCTTCGAGATAACTCCCCAGCACTTGCGCACCAGGTCCGCCGCGTTGGCAACGTTGAGCAATACGTTCCAGCGCCGCATGAATGGTATTAAGCGGCGCGGTTACGGTGGTCGGTAACCAACTGCCGACACCTTCGCGTGCTTTGTGCATTGCCAGCTTGTCGAGCACATCCGGCGCGTCATCCATTACATCAACGCCCGCACCACCGTGTACATGGGTGTCGATGTAAGCGGGACAGAGCAGTTCCGCATCGCGTTCAGTCACGCCCACTGGAATCGGTTCGATTGCTGCGATTACACCGTCAGCAATACGCAACTGATGGTCATCGAGCCATCCCTCTTCAGTCAGCAGCCTTCTGGCGCGCAGAACGTGTGTCATATTCCTTCCTCGACCGGACATTCTTCATGGCAGCGGCCTAACTCGTCCACCAGACTGGTCAGCCCACGGTGTCCACACTCCAGCGCCTGCACACGGAACTCTTCACCGCTTAACCCTTCGCGCTCCAGCACCATTTCCAGTAGCAGTTGCAAATTGGTGCCGGTGATCACTTCACAGCCCGGTTTTTGCATCGCCAGCGTTGAAGCTACGCGAAACGGCGTGCCGCCCAGCAAATCCGTCAGAAAAACAATGCCGTCTTCACAATCCAGTTGGGCGATGGCCTCTTCAAGCTGCGATGTAAGCAGCGCGGTGCTTGAGGTTTCCGGAAAATCGATGGCGATAAACTGCGATTGCTCACCGAGAATTTGCTTCATTGCTTTTTCCATGCCGCTGGCAAATCCGCCATGCCCTGTCAAAATAATACTTAACATCTAATACCTCATTGTATTTAAAGGAAATGGCAGAATTTACCGACGATGCCGAGAACCACGGTAACTGCAATCAGACGCAGCGGACTCCAGCCGCGGCGTACCAGCCAGAACATGGTCAGGGTGTAGACCAGCGGTAAGAAGGCTGGCATCAGTTTGTCGATAACATCAGCCTGTAACTTAACCACTGCGTCGCCCGCGGTGATTTCCAGCGTGGTGCTTAAACGAACATAGGTTGCCACCAGCGCGCCGATTACCGTCATCCCAACGATAGATGCCGCATGGCCGACTTTTTTGGTATTTGCTTTAATGAGTGGAATCGCCGCCACGCCCATGCGGTAAGCATAATGCGCCAGACCAAAACGCAGCCCCAGGTGCACCACGTTGAACAGCACAATAAAGACGACAGCGCCAAGAATAGAGCCTTGTAGCGCGAGGCTTGCACCTATCCCGCCACAAATCGGCAGTAGCGTTAGCCAGAACATCGCATCGCCAATCCCGCCGAGCGGCGCACCGACGGCAATTTTGGTGCTCTGAATACTGTTAACGTCCTGCTTAGAACGCTCCATCGCAAGGATAATGCCGATAACAAACGTCACCAGAAACGGATGGGTATTGAAGAAACCCATATGCCCCTTCATGGCGCGCGCCAGGTCGCGTTTATTAGTGTGGATCTTTTTCAGTGCTGGCAGCAGGCCGTACAGCCAGCCGGAAGCCTGCATACGTTCGTAGTTGAAAGAAGCCTGTAACAGCATGGAACGCCAGGCGACGCGGTTGATATCTTTTTTCGTCAGCTCTGCGCCAATGCTCTGATCTTCATACACGTTTTCATTGACGCCAGTCAGCAGTGTTTCTTCGTTTTCACTGACGTTCGGCAGGGTGGTTTGATTAGATGCCATCTTCAAATTCCTCTTTCTGTGCCGCAGGTTGAGTCGGTTCAGGAGATTTACGCAGCAAGTCGATCAGCGCCATCGCCAGCGCGGCGGCAGCAATAGCCAGCACCGGTAACTTGAGCCAGGCTGCGGCAACAAAGCCCAGGATGAAGTAGGGGATGTAGACGTTTTTCATCATGATTTTCAGCAGCACGGCAAAACCGATTGCTGGCATGATGCCGCCCGCGACGCCGAGGCCGTCGATTAATCGTTGCGGCAGGACATCAATGATGGTTTTTGCATGTTCCGCGCCGAAGTAGATAGGCAGGAAAGCGCAGAGAAAATAGAACGTGCCGAGTGCCAGCAGTGCCAGATAGTTCACGCGTTCAATGCCGCGAGTATCGGCGTTCTCCGCCATCCGGTCGCATCGGGACATCACGCCGGACATCACCGAGAACAGGAAGGTAATCCCCATCTGTACTGCGACAGCGAAAGGTACGGCGACACCGACCGCGACATCGGGTTTCACGCCAGTAGTAATGGCAAACGCCGTGCCGACGATAGTACCGATAATCACGTTAGGCGGCTGTGCGCCCGCACTGCTGGGGCGGCCCGCCCCCCAGAGGGGCCAGCCCCATCCACACCAGTTCCAGCGTACCGCCGGTTAAAATACCGGTATGCAGATCGCCAAGTACCAGCCCGACCAACGGGCCGAGAACCACCGGGCGGTGCATATGGGTTAAGCCGTTAAACATATCCAGGCCAGCGATAAAGGCGATAATGCCCAACGCGAATGCCTGCAACAGACTGATTTCCATGATGAATCCCTCAAAGTAATTTAAAGAGGTCCACTGCAGGCTCTGTCGGGACGCCCTGAACGAAGCATTCCACCCCAGCGGCTTTCAGGTCGTTAAATGCTGCGATATCACCCGCATCCACAGAAACCGTTTTGGCGATTTGTTGCTTGCCATTGGCGTAGTGCATATTGCCAACGTTAATGCGATTCACCGGAACGCCACCTTTCACCAGCGTCAGGAAATCGGCCGGTGTTTTACAAACCAGCAGGATTTTCTGTCGATCGGCGGCGCGATGAATGTTATCGATGACTTTTTGCAACGTCCAGAAACGTACGGCGATCCCTTCTGCCAGTACCATTTCCATCAGGTTTTGTTGTACCAGATCTTCGGCAACCTCGTCGTTGGCTACCAGCACCAGATTTGCCCCCGCAAATCCGACCCACTGAACGCCGACCTGACCGTGAATCAAGCGTTCATCAATCCGACTTAAAACAATATTTGGCATAGCGTGTTCCTCTTTGTTTTGCTTATTGGCCTTCACAGGCTGTGTGGTACTGCGCCAGGATGTCCTGAATATGGTTGATAATGAGTTCCCGTGGCGTTGGCTGCAGCTCGCCGGAGCGAACTTTCACGTACTGCAGCGGCAGATACTGACTGATCAGCGGCAGCGGAATTGGTGAATCCGCCAGATTACGAACCAGATGAGCGAAAGCGTCATCAATCTGGCTGTCCGGCCAGTAATAGCGCACGCGATCCGAGTAGCTATAACCACGCGCCAGACGACGCGCGTTGCCGTCACCGTGGTAGTGGCTTTGCCAGTATTCCGGGCGGTCGAGCATCACGTTTTCCAGCACCTGACGCAGACCAGAACAGGCTTTTGCTGGCACCAGTTCTTCTTCAATCGCCGCCAGAGAGAACAGAGCTTCACGCAGGGCGAAGGTCAGCGCCGGGCCAACTTTCAGAATGGCAAAGTGGTCAATCACCAGCTGGCGCAGCGATTGCGGCGTTTGATAATCGGTAGAGTGCGCTTCGAAAATCAGCGTTTCGTAGTTTTCGACCATCTGGCTTAAGGCAGCGGCTTTGGCTGGCTGATAATCAATAACGTTGGTGTGATCGAATTCGACGCCGGGTTGAACCACCAGGGCAATGATGCGTGGCCAGATGGCATTCAGACCCTGCTTTTCAAAGGCGTGACGATGGGCTTCCAGCGTGGCGCGGGCGGCATCCGGCGTGGTGACCGCCAGCTCGCTTAAGGTTTCATGCGCGCCGCCAGGTACCGGCACTTCGGTACCAATGACATACTCCAGATCGGCTTCGCCAAAGTGTTCACGACAGGTTTCTTCCGCCACTTTCGCCAGACGGGCGGCGCGTTCAGCCACGATGTCATCAGTTAAGGGAATCGGATCGTCCTGACAGGACATGCTGCAATCAAGGTGAATTTTTTTGAATCCTGCCGCCACGTAGCTTTTAATCAAATCATCGGCATTGGCCATTGCCTGAGCGGCAGGGAGGGTTTGCCAGCGGGTTGGGCCCCCATGGGCAAGCGGGCAAATCAGCGCATCCTGCGGGAAATTCAACGAGTCGGCGAGCTGACAAACAAAGCCGCGAAAATCGGCGGGCGTCATTCCGGTATAACCGCCGAACTGGTCCACCTGATTGGAGGTTGCTTCAATCAGTAACGGCGTTTGGTTTGCACTGGCGTAGCGGATTGCAGCTTCCAGCACCAGCGGATGTGCGGAACAAACGGCATAAATCCCATTTGTTTTGCCCGCTTTGTGCTGTCTCACCATTTCTGTCAGATGTTTCACTTTCCTCTCCAGTTCAGATTACTGCGACATTAATCTTTCGTTTTGTTTCAGTTGATACTGCGTCATGGTGAGATAAAAATAAAACGAAAGATAATAGTTTTCTGATCTGATTCACAAAAGAAACATAATGAAAGCCACTGAAACGAGAGTAGCTTGCGCCAATGGGTAAGGTGGGCTTGCATTTGCTTAATAGAAAGGCGTTAATAGGCAAAACGAAATGAAACGAAAGTTTTACGAAAGGACTTACTATGAGTAATACCGACGCTTCAGGTGAGAAGCGAGTGACAGGCACCAGTGAGCGACGAGAGCAGATCATTCAACGCCTGCGCCAGCAAGGAAGTGTGCAAGTTAATGATCTATCGGCGTTGTATGGTGTATCTACTGTGACGATCCGCAACGATCTGGCGTTTCTGGAAAAGCAGGGGATCGCTGTGCGTGCCTATGGTGGCGCGTTGATCTGCGATAGCACAACGCCGTCAGTCGAGCCATCAGTGGAAGATAAAAGCGCACTGAACACCGCGATGAAACGCAGCGTTGCGAAAGCTGCCGTTGAGTTGATTCAGCCTGGTCATCGGGTGATCCTCGACTCCGGGACCACCACTTTTGAGATTGCTCGTCTGATGCGCAAGCACACCGACGTAATTGCGATGACCAACGGTATGAACGTGGCTAATGCGTTGCTGGAAGCGGAAGGCGTTGAGCTGCTGATGACCGGGGGGCATTTGCGCCGTCAGTCGCAATCTTTTTACGGTGATCAGGCTGAGCAATCGCTGCAAAATTACCACTTCGATATGCTGTTTCTTGGTGTAGATGCGATCGATCTGGAGCGCGGCGTCAGCACGCATAATGAAGATGAAGCCCGTTTAAACCGTCGGATGTGCGAAGTTGCGGAACGGATCATCGTGGTCACCGATTCCAGTAAGTTCAATCGTTCTAGTTTACATAAGATCATTGATACTCAACGTATCGACATGATCATTGTTGATGAAGGCATTCCTTCGGATAGTCTGGAAGGACTGAGAAAGGCTGGGGTTGAAGTGATTCTGGTCGGGGATCACGCGTCTTCGCTGTGACTCAATATGCCCGATAAACGTGTGCTATCGGGCATAATACGAATTGAATTATCAGGTCACCGGTGCCGGGTTAAACACCGCCAGCTGGTTATGCAGCCCCCATTGATCCGAGAAAGTTTTCTTCTTCCCGCTGGCGACGTCGAGAATAAAGTGGAACAACTTCCAGCCCACTTCTTCAATGGTTTCTTCGCCGGTAGCGATGGTGCCCGCATTAATATCCATTAAATCAAACCAGCGGTTCGCCAGCTCGGTGCGGGTCGCCATTTTAATGACGGGTACCGCCATCAGGCCGTACGGCGTACCACGACCGGTCGTAAACACTTGCACGGTGATACCCGAAGCCACCTGTTGCGTGCCACAGACAAAATCGCTGGCTGGCGTCGCGGCGTAAATTAATCCGCGTTTAGTCGGGCGTTGGCCGGGCGACAGCACTTCAACAATTGCACTTTTACCCGATTTAGCAATGGAGCCGAGTGCCTTCTCCACCACATTTGCCAGACCGCCTTTCTTGTTCCCCGGCGAAGGGTTGGCGCTGCGATCGGTTTTTCCCATATTGAGATAGTTATCGTACCACTCCATCTCCTCCAGCAGCCGTTTGCCGACCTCTTCGTTCACTGCGCGTGGTGTCAGCAGATGTATCGCGTCACGCACTTCTGTGACTTCTGAAAACATCACCGTTGCGCCGCAGCGCACCAATAGATCAGACGCATACCCAACCGCCGGGTTTGCCGTTACGCCAGAAAACGCATCGCTGCCACCGCACTGCATGCCGACAACCAGTTCTGAAGCCGGACAGGTTTCTCGCTGACGTTGATTCAGTTTTTGTAGATGGCATTCGGCGACCTGCAAAATATCCTCGACCATGGACTGAAAACCGACATGCTTTTCATCCTGCAAACTGACAATGCTGGCGCTTTCTACTGGAATAGCTTGCACATCATCCGTTCCAGTCAGTAGGCGTTCAGGCTGCAACTTTTCACAACCCAGACCAATCACCATTACTTCGCCGCCAAAGTTAGGGTTCAGCGAAATATTGTGAATGGTACGAATAGGTACAACTGCCGCGGGTGCGTTAATCGCCACGCCACAACCGTACAAATGATTCAGCCCCACCACGCCATCGACGTTCGGGTATTTCGGTAGCAGATCGCGTTCAATGATTTTTACTACGTAGTCCACCACGCCTGCCACACAGTGGACGCTGGTGGTGATGCCGAGCAGGTTTTTGGTGCCCACGCTGCCATCGGCATTGCGATAGCCCTCAAAGGTGTATCCTTCCAGCGGCGGTAAGGGTTCCGGGACTTTGGTTGCCAGTGGCAGTGTATGTAACGGCGGCGCTTCCGGTAGTACAACCATTGATTCGTCGATCCAGCTTCCGCGTGGGATTGCGCGCACGGCGTAACCAATCACCTCGCCATAACGAATAATTTCACCATTAGCCGGAATGTCCAGCAATGCGACTTTATGCCCCTGGGGAATATGTTCAATTAATTCCAGCCCATCCGGAAAACGCGTTCCTGCTTTCAGGCCATTATCATTAACAATAATTGCCACATTATCTGTGTCGTGAACTTTTATATAAAACGCAGTTGGCGTTTCTTGTCTGATTTCGATGTTGGCCATTGTGCAATATTCTCCAGCCAGGGACTATTAAAATGAGGACCTGGTCTCATTTAAAAATAAATAACTTCATTGGGTGAAATAAGAATGTCAGGAGTTTAAATGCAGAAATGTGATCAATGTCAATCATTTCAGGGATTGCAGTACCTCCCGGCAAGGTAAAGCGCAAATCTGTGCTTTAGCGCGCAACCTTATGTGCATATGCTCAAAATAATATTTAAATAGTATTAATTAAATTAGCATTTGCACAATGATTATTATTCTCGCGCTGCTTATACTAATTCCCGAGTTCATTGTCGTAACGGCATAAATGAAACTCATAAATAACACCTTCCCCATAATAATAAAAATCAGCATAAGTACCCGAGGTAAATAAAATGATGCTGGACACCGTTGACGAAAAAAAGAAAGGCGTGCATACCCGCTATTTAATATTACTGATTATTTTTATTGTTACCGTTACCGCCGTTAACTACGCCGATCGTGCAACACTGTCTATTGCTGGTACCGAAGTGGCAAAAGAGTTGCAGTTAAGTGCGGTTTCGATGGGTTACATCTTCTCTGCTTTTGGCTGGGCCTACTTGCTGATGCAAATTCCCGGCGGCTGGCTGCTTGATAAGTTTGGCTCGAAGAAAGTTTACACTTACAGCCTCTTTTTCTGGTCGCTGTTCACCTTCCTGCAAGGCTTTGTCGATATGTTTCCGCTGGCCTGGGCTGGGATCTCCATGTTCTTTATGCGATTTATGCTGGGGTTCTCGGAAGCGCCATCATTCCCGGCGAACGCCCGTATTGTCGCCGCCTGGTTCCCGACGAAAGAACGTGGTACTGCCTCCGCCATCTTTAACTCGGCGCAATATTTCTCGTTGGCGCTCTTTTCGCCGCTGCTTGGCTGGCTGACTTTCGCCTGGGGCTGGGAGCACGTCTTTACCGTTATGGGGGTGATTGGTTTTGTGCTGACGGCGCTGTGGATCAAGTTGATTCATAATCCGACAGATCACCCACGTATGTCTGCGGAAGAGCTGAAGTTTATCTCGGAAAATGGCGCGGTGGTCGATATGGACCACAAAAAGCCGGGCAGTGCGGCAGCAAGCGGACCCAAACTGCATTACATCAAGCAATTGCTCTCTAACCGCATGATGCTGGGCGTATTTTTCGGACAATATTTTATCAACACCATCACCTGGTTCTTCCTCACCTGGTTCCCAATTTATCTGGTGCAGGAAAAAGGCATGTCGATTCTGAAAGTGGGTCTGGTCGCCTCGATTCCGGCACTGTGTGGCTTTGCGGGCGGCGTGCTGGGAGGTGTCTTCTCGGATTATCTGATCAAACGCGGTTTGTCCCTGACCCTGGCTCGTAAGCTACCAATTGTGCTGGGAATGTTGCTGGCTTCCACCATCATCTTATGTAACTACACCAACAACACCACGCTGGTGGTCATGCTGATGGCGCTGGCTTTCTTTGGTAAAGGATTTGGTGCGCTGGGCTGGCCAGTGATTTCTGACACCGCGCCGAAAGAGATTGTTGGCCTCTGCGGCGGCGTCTTTAACGTCTTTGGCAATGTTGCCTCCATTGTCACTCCACTGGTGATTGGCTACCTGGTAAGTGAACTGCACTCCTTCAATGCAGCACTGGTTTTTGTGGGATGTTCAGCGCTGATGGCGATGGTCTGCTACCTCTTCGTAGTCGGCGACATTAAACGTATGGAATTGCAGAAATAAGCAAAGGTATAAGCGATGAATAACGATGTTTTCCCGAATAAATTCAAAGCCGCACTGGCTGCGAAACAGGTACAAATTGGTTGCTGGTCAGCTCTCTCTAACCCGATTAGCACTGAAGTTCTTGGTTTGGCTGGGTTTGACTGGCTGGTGCTGGATGGTGAACATGCGCCAAACGATATCTCCACGTTTATTCCGCAGTTAATGGCCCTGAAAGGCAGCGCCAGCGCGCCAGTAGTGCGAGTGCCGACCAACGAGCCGGTAATTATTAAGCGTCTTCTGGATATCGGTTTCTATAACTTCCTGATTCCTTTTGTAGAAACAAAAGAGGAAGCAGAGCAGGCGGTGGCATCAACTCGTTACCCACCGGAAGGCATTCGCGGCGTCTCCGTTTCTCACCGCGCCAATATGTTTGGCACCGTGGCGGATTATTTCGCTCAGTCGAACAAGAACATCACTATTCTGGTCCAGATAGAAAGTCAGCAGGGCGTAGATAACGTCGATGCTATTGCCGCTACCGAAGGTGTAGACGGCATCTTCGTCGGCCCCAGCGATCTGGCTGCGGCATTAGGCCATCTCGGCAATGCCTCGCATCCGGATGTACAAAAAGCAATTCAGCACATTTTTAACCGTGCCAGCGCGCACGGCAAACCCAGCGGCATCCTCGCACCAGTCGAGGCTGATGCGCGTCGTTATCTGGAATGGGGCGCGACGTTTGTGGCCGTCGGCAGCGATCTCGGCGTCTTCCGCTCTGCCACTCAGAAACTGGCTGATACCTTTAAAAAATAACCACCACCGCAATAAGAGAGATGATTGATATGACTATGAAAGTTGGTTTTATTGGCCTGGGGATTATGGGTAAACCAATGAGTAAAAACCTTCTGAAAGCAGGTTACTCGCTGGTGGTTGCTGACCGTAACCCAGAAGCTATCGCTGACGTGATTGCTGCCGGTGCAGAAACAGCCTCTACGGCTAAAGCGATCGCTGAACAGTGCGACGTCATCATCACCATGCTGCCAAACTCCCCTCATGTGAAAGAGGTGGCGCTGGGTGAGAATGGCATTATTGAAGGCGCGAAGCCAGGTACGGTATTGATCGTTATGAGTTCGATCGCACCGCTGGCAAGCCGTGAAATCAGCGAAGCGCTGAAAGCGAAAGGCATTGATATGCTGGACGCCCCGGTGAGCGGCGGTGAACCGAAAGCCATCGACGGTACGCTGTCAGTGATGGTGGGCGGCGACAAGGCTATTTTCGACAAATACTATGATTTGATGAAAGCGATGGCGGGTTCCGTGGTGCATACCGGGGAAATCGGTGCAGGTAACGTCACCAAACTGGCAAATCAGGTCATTGTGGCGCTGAATATTGCTGCGATGTCAGAAGCGTTAACGCTGGCAACCAAAGCGGGCGTTAACCCGGATCTGGTGTATCAGGCAATTCGCGGTGGGCTGGCGGGCAGTACCGTGCTGGATGCCAAAGCGCCGATGGTGATGGACCGCAACTTCAAACCGGGCTTCCGTATTGATCTGCATATTAAGGATCTGGCGAATGCGCTGGATACTTCTCACGGCGTCGGCGCGCAACTGCCGCTCACAGCTGCGGTTATGGAGATGATGCAGGCACTGCGTGCAGATGGTTTAGGAATGGCGGATCATAGCGCCCTGGCGTGCTACTACGAAAAACTGGCGAAAGTCGAAGTTACTCGCTAATGACGTCGTGCCCGGATGGCGTATTGCAATCCGGGCCTGGAATCCAGGCCGAATAAGAGAAACGCCCTCCGGCGTCATGTGGTAACAGGCATAGGTATGAAAATCGTAATCGCCCCAGACTCTTATAAAGAAAGTTTATCTGCCAGCGAGGTTGCGCAGGCGATAGAAAAAGGATTTCGGGAAATTTTTCCTGATGCACAGTATGTTTCTGTTCCGGTTGCCGACGGTGGTGAAGGAACGGTGGAAGCGATGATTGCAGCCACCCAGGGGGCTGAACGTCACGCCTGGGTTACAGGGCCGCTGGGCGAGAAAGTGAATGCCAGTTGGGGGATCTCCGGCGATGGCAAAACCGCGTTTATCGAAATGGCGGCGGCCAGTGGGCTGGAACTGGTACCTGCGGAAAAACGCGATCCACTCGTGACCACTTCACGCGGTACTGGTGAGTTAATCCTGCAGGCGCTGGAGAGCGGTGCGACAAACATTATTATCGGCATTGGCGGGAGGGGCCCCACCCACGGCGGGGGGGCGTCATCGCCTC
>OAWJ01001557.1_pt1 | contig 12125 bp, 8 predicted proteins | sample 1517021 | NCBI WGS metagenome assembly OAWJ01 (sample SAMEA2580121, study PRJEB22360) | human gut metagenome | biome: human gut; feature: human-associated habitat; material: faeces | place: Denmark | collected 2008/2010
GGCCAGCGCCGCTTCCCATCCACGGGGAGCGGCTCTTTTTGTGCTTAAGGGGAGGAAGGGAAAGAAAGATAGGGGTTATAAGGTTTATAGGGGTAATGGGGCCTTCCCTATCTCCCCTATCTCCCCTATCTCCCCTATCTCCCCCAAAGACAGCCCCCACAACCACATCCTTGCAGTTTGTGACGATTTCTTAACCAGGTTTCACTTCCTCACCATGGGGGCGGGAGGGTATCACTTCCCCGTCTTCCGGCATGAACGGCGCCACAGTCCGGGAAGCGGAAGACGCAACACAACAGAAAAGACGCCATGAAATTTGTCGCCAAAATCCTGACCATCGCAGCCGCTCTCAGCTCCCTGAGCATGGCCGCCGAGAAAGTAACCGTTGACAGCAGCATCAAGCCGTATGCGCCCACCAGCGGCGTTTCCGGCAACCTGAGCGCCGTCGGTTCCGATACGCTGAACAACCTGATGACCCTTTGGGCGGAAGGATTCAGCAAGAAGTACCCCAGCGTCAAAATCGGCGTTGAAGGCAAAGGGTCTTCCACGGCTCCCCCCGCCCTCACGGCAGGGACGGCCCAGCTCGCCCCCATGAGCCGCCAGATGAAGCGGGAGGAAATAGCGGCCTTTGAAGCCAAATACGGCTACAAGCCGACGGAAATCAAGGTGGCCCTGGACGCCGTGGCCTTCTTCGTCAACAAGAACAATCCCATCCAGGCCCTTTCCCTGTCGCAGATTGACTCCATCTTCTCCTCCACCTTCAAGCGCGGGGGCTCCAACATCTCCGACTGGGGCGATGCGGGCGTCCCCTCCATGAAGGGAAAAGCCATCTCCATCTACGGCCGTAACAGCGCCTCCGGCACGAACGGCTTCGTGAAGGAAATCGCCCTGAAGAAGGGGGACTACAAAAACTCCGTGAAGGAACAGCCCGGCTCCTCCGCCGTCGTGCAGGGCATCAGCTCTGATGAACAGGGGATCGGCTACTCCGGCATCGGATACGTCACCTCCGGCGTGAAAACCCTCTCCCTGGCGGAAAAAGGCGGCCAGGTGGCCGTGCAGCCTTCTTACGACAACTGCATCAGCGGCAAATACCCGCTCTCCCGCTACCTGCTGATTTACGTCAACAAGAAGCCCGGCGAACCCCTGGACACCCTGACCAGGGAATTCATCAAGTTCATCGTCTCCAAGGACGGCCAGGAAATCGTGACCAAGGACGGCTATTACCCGATTCCCGCCAAGGTCAGCGCGGATGTCCTCAAGAGCATTGAATAAACACCCCTTCCATACGCCATCAACACATGCCGGGGCAGGATTGCGGCCTTCCCGCCGGAGTCCTGCCCCCAACTCCCCTCTCCACCGCCTGCCGTCATGAGCGCCAAAGCCCCCTCTCCCGCGCCGCCCAAGAAGCCCAAGCCCGTTCCGGAACGCTTCCAGGTGGCAAAAACCACGCTGTGGTTTGACCGCATCATGACTAAAACCATCATCGGCGGGGGCTTTACCGTCATTGTAGCCGTTTTCGGCATCCTCTTTTTCCTGCTGGCCGTCACCATTCCCCTCTTCCAGGGCGCGGACGTGGAAGAACGGCAGCACCTCGCGCCGTCCGCCCCTGTCCAGGGAACCTGGGGCCTGGACCCTTCCGGCACGCTCCCCTTCGTTTATGACAACGGCAAAAACGTCTTCTTTCTGGACAAGGCAACCGGGAACCTGAATCCCGCTCCCGTATCCCTGCCGGACGGGGAAACCGTCTGCGCCCATTCCTATGATTCATCCCTGGCGGCCTACGCCATCGCCACGGAATCCGGCAAGGCGGGCCTCATCTCCGTCCATTCCGGGCTCAACATCCACGGCCAGGCGAACGCGCACGGCCCGGACAAGGCCGGAACGGAAACCAGCCCGCTCTACCCCTTGACGGAAAGCGGCTCCGTTCCCGGCAGAATATCCCGCATAGCCTACGCGGACGCGGGGGAACGGAAAATCTTCACCGCGACCGCGGAGACGGAACAGGGTCCGCGCCTCCTGCTGATGACGCTGGAGGAATCCCGCTCCCTGCTCCATGAAGGGGAGCTGGCCCCCTCCGGCTTCCATGACCTGACGGACCAGCTTGAAGGCCGCCCCGCCGCCCTGCTGCCCGGCGCCTCCGGAGACAGCCTCGTCATCGCTACGGACACGGACAAACTCCTTTACTTCTCCTATGATGAAGACGGGGAAACGTGGGTCAAGCGCCAAACCATTCCGTCCCCCCTGGGAAGCGGAGAAAAAATGACCTCCGTCAACTGGCTCTTCGGAGACATGTCCCTGGTGATAGGCGGCGACAAGGGAAGCCTTAAAATTTTCAGCCTGTATCCCCACCCCCGCCCGGACGGCCCCGCCGTGCGCCTCTTCGGGCAGACCAGGCAGTTCCCCCCCCTGGACGGCCCGGTGCAGCATTACGCCGCCTCCGGCATCAACCGTTCCTTCCTGGTCTCCACTCCGCGGGAACTCAGGCTCTGCTACGGAACCACGGCTGATGTCCGCTGGAACAGCGACCCGCTGGAATTCACCCCGGTCCAGCTGGCGGCCAACACGGAATTCAGCTCTGCCATTGCCGTGGACGCCGGGGGAAAGGTCCACTTCTTCTCCATGGAAGACAGGCACCCGGAAGCAGGCTCCAAAGCCCTGGCCGGGAAAATCTGGTATGAAGGGTATGACTCCCCCAAATGGCTCTGGCAATCCGTGGGCGGCACGGACGACTATGAATCCAAGCTCTCCCTGATGCCCCTGGTCTTCGGCACGCTGAAAGGCACCCTGTACGCCCTCGTCTTCGCCGTTCCGGTAGCGGTCATGGCCGCCATTTACACGGCCCACTTCATGGCCCCCTCCGTCAAGCGGGTGGTAAAACCCGTCATGGAAATCATGGCGTCCCTGCCCTCCGTGGTGCTGGGCTTCTTCGGCGCGCTCTACCTGGCCCCCAGAATGGAGGACAAGGTGCCCGCCCTGCTCTGCATGGCCGTCCTCATTCCCGGCCTGGCGGCCCTGATCGCGTGGTTCTGGACCACGCGGCCCGCGGCCTGGCGCAACAAATTCAGCCGCGGCGTGGAATACATCGTCATGACTCCCGTCATCCTGCTCTGCGCCTGGTTCTGCTGGGAATCCCTGGGCTACTGGCTGGAACAGCCCCTCATCAGCCTCTGCCGCGGCGTCATGGGACTGTGGGGCGCGGGGGACTTCCAGGCCGCCAGCTTCGCGGACCTGTGGCGCAACGGCTTCGGCATGCCCTATGAACAGCGCAACTCCCTGGTGGTGGGGTTCATCATGGGCTTTGCCGTCATCCCCGTCATCTTCACCATTTCCGAGGATGCCCTGAGCAACGTCCCCCCTTCCCTTATCGCCGCCTCGGAGGCGCTGGGGGCCAGCCGCTGGCAGATGGTCCGCACCGTGGTCCTTCCGGTGGCTTCCGCGGGCATCTTCTCCGCCCTGATGATAGGTCTGGGCAGAGCCGTGGGGGAAACCATGATCGTGCTGATGGCCACGGGGAACACCCCTATCATGGACTGGAACATCTTCAACGGCATGCGCACCCTCTCCGCCAACATCGCCACGGAACTGCCGGAGGCGGCGCAGGACTCCACCCACTACCGCGTCCTCTTCCTGGGCGGCCTCATCCTCTTCTCCATGACGTTCATCCTGAACACCCTGGCGGAAATCGTGCGCCAGCGGCTCCGCAAACGCTTCAACGTCATTTGAGACTTCCTCTCCCTCTTCCAATCCATCTTCCATGAAACAGGACTTCAGCCTTCCGCCCGCCCCCAAACGCCCCCTGGGGGAAGTCAACATCTGGCTCACCTCCATCGGGCTCTCCCTGGGCCTCATCATGATCTTCGGCCTGCTGGGCATCATCGTCTTCAACGGCCTGGAGGCTTTCTGGCCCAAAACCGTCCATGAACTGACGATCGCCCCCGCTTCACAGGGGGAAAAACCCCTTGTCCTGTACGCCGGCATCACGAAGGACCAGACGCGCCACATGCCCGCGGACCCCGCCCTCCCCGGCTCCATGGCGAAGGACGTGCGGGAATACCAGCTCTTCACCGGAAGCAAGGAAGCCTACGGGCAATCCTACCGCTACGTGGACGCGCACCACGTCACCGCCTCCTCCACCCCAAAAGGGCTCCTGTGCCTGGAACGCATGGAGGGAGGAAAAGCCCTGGTCAAACCGCTGGAGCTCAAGCTGGCCTCCGGAGAAACCGTCCCGGCCTCCTCCCCGGAATTCATGACGGCCTTCCGCCGCGCGCTGGACCGGGAAGCGGAGTTGCGGGACGACATCAAGGCCATTGACGCCAAAGACATCGGCGCCGTCAACACCCGGCTGGCGGACGCCAAGCTGGACATCAAGGCCATTGAACGCTCCTATGACATCCGGGAGGAAAACGGACGGCGCACGGCCACGCCCAGGGAAAACCCCATCCTCACGGGCATGGATGACCCGGCGGGGGAACTGGACCGGCTCCGCGCCAGGGTGGAGCAGCTCAACGCGGAATACGCCCGGTACACCGCAGAGGCGGGCAGGCTGAGGGAACAGCAGGGCCGGGACACGCTCGTGTATGCCCTGGGAGACGGGGAGAGGAAGGAAACCAGCATGGACAAAATCGTTTACGGCTACCAGCCGAACGACCTGGGCTTCTTCGGCAAATGCGGCGTCTTCCTCCACAACCTGTACCACTTCATCATGGATGACCCGCGGGAGGCCAACACGGAAGGCGGCATCTTCCCCGCCATCTTCGGCACCTTCATCATGACCCTGCTCATGAGCGCGCTGGTTACGCCCGTGGGGGTCATCGGCGCCATCTACCTGCGGGAATACGCCAGGCAGGGAGCCCTGGTGCAGGCCGTGCGCATCTGCGTGAATAACCTGGCGGGCGTGCCTTCCATCGTCTTCGGCGTCTTCGGCCTCGGCTTCTTCGTCTACTACCTGGGCGGAACGATTGACGAACTCTTCTACTGGAAAAAGCTGGCCGTGGACAACACGCCCACCTTCGGCACCTCCGGCATCCTGTGGGCCTCCCTCACGCTGGCCCTGATGACGCTGCCCGTGGTCATCGTCTCCACGGAAGAGGCCCTCTCCGCCGTCCCCCGCGGGCTGCGGGAGGCGGCCCTGGCCTGCGGAGCCTCCAAATGGCAGATGATCAAGCGCATCATCCTGCCCAGCGCCCTGCCGGGCGTCATGACCGGCCTCATCCTGGCCATGGCCCGCGGCGCGGGGGAAGTGGCCCCCCTCATGGTCACGGGCGTGGTGAAGCTGGCCCCTTCCCTGCCCATTGACGGGGAAGGCCCCTTCATCCACCTGGAGCGCAAATTCATGCACCTGGGCTTCCACATCTATGACGTGGGGTTCCAGTCCCCGGATTCGGACGCCGCCCAGCCCATGGTCTTCGCCACCACGCTGCTGCTCATCCTGCTGGTGGTGGTCATGAACCTCACGGCCATCCTCATCCGCAACCGCCTGCGCAAAAAATACGCGGCCTCCAGCTTCTAACCCCGTTCTCCTTCACCATCCCATGACTGAACCAGCCGCCCCAGACGACGATCCCATCATTGAAGTGGAAGATTTCTCCTTCTTTTACGGAAGCAAACAGGTTCTCTTCAACATCGGCATGACCTTTGAAACCAACCGCGTGACGGCCCTCATCGGGCCCTCCGGCTGCGGAAAATCCACCCTGCTCCGCAACATCAACCGCATGAACGACCTGGTTCCGGACGTCCGCCACCGGGGGGACATCCGCATTGACGGCGCCAGCCTGTACGATCCGCGCGTGGAAGTCATTTCCCTGCGCAAGCGCGTGGGCATGGTCTTTCAGAAATACAACCCCTTCCCGAAGAGCATTTATGAAAACATCGTCTTCCCCCTCCGCGTGGCGGGACGCAGCAGGCGCGCGGAACTGGATGAAACCGTGGAACGCAGCCTGAAAGGCGCCGCCCTGTGGGACGAAGTAAAGGACAAGCTGCACGAAAGCGCCTACGGCCTTTCCGGAGGCCAGCAGCAGCGGCTGTGCATCGCCCGCGCCATCGCCAACCGCCCCCAGATCCTGCTGATGGACGAGCCCTGCGCCGCCCTGGACCCCATCGCCACGCTGAAAATAGAAGACCTGATGGAAGACCTGAAAAAAGACCTCACCATCGTCATCGTCACCCACAACATGCAGCAGGCCACGCGCATTGCGGACCGCACCGCCTTCATGTACATGGGCCGCCTGGTGGAATACGGGGAAACGTCCCAAATCTTCACCAACCCGGCGGAAAAAGAAACGGAAGCCTACATCACGGGCCGTTTCAGCTAAAAAGCCCAACTTCCAAGCCATTCACCTCATGACACCTCCCGGCAACCACATCCTCCCCCACTATGACGCGGCCCTGAACGCCATCCGCACCCGCGTCAACGCCGTCTGCGGCAGCCTGCTGAAACACATGGACGTCCTGGAACGGGTCATCTCCGGCCCGGACAGCGACGGGGCCAACGGCATCATTGCGGACGGGGAACCGCTCAACGAAGAAACCCGCCAGGTTCTCTCCCTCTGCGCCGCCGTGCTCACCCAGTTCCATCCCCTGGGGTCCGACCTGCGGCTTGTGCTCACCTTTTCCCGCTGCGGGGACAAGCTCCAGGAATGCATGGAGGAAGTCACAGGCATCGCCAGGCATGCCAAGGCATCCATCAGGCGCCAGGAACCCCTGTGCCCGGATATAGTGCTCCCCCTGCTGGGAATGGCCGTTTCCGAATTCCGGGACGCCGCCCGATGCCTGGAAACGCAGGACGTGGACGCCGCACGGGAAATACGCCTGCGGGACAAAAAGCTGGACAAGTCCCACCGCAAGGCGCTGGCCCTGCTGGTCTCCCCTGACAGGAAGGATCACCCCTCCCTCAACGTCAACCTGCTCTTCATCATCCGCTCCATTGAACGCATCGGAGACATTGCCAAAACCATCGCCGCCACCGTCGTCTTCCTGAAGGAAGCCACGGACATCCGCCACGGAAAAGAGAAATAAACCGCGTCTTTCCCCGCACGATTATTCCACCTTGCTCACGCTGAAGCAGTACACGGCCGGATTAATCAGGGCCAGGGGAAGGTAAAACACGGCAAAGGAGAGAGAACCGCCGTACAAAACCAGGCACAGGGCGGAGACGATAAACAGGATTCCGATTTTAAGGCTCCGCGCCCAGTCCTGGCGGTTCACCAGCCAGATGAAGGCCGCGCATACAAAGCCGATGACCACGCACAGCACCCCGCCCATGGTGAGGAACTGAATATAACTGGAACAGAATTGTTCCAGCCACCGCACATTATCCGGACTGGGGGGATTACCTTCCCAGGCAAAAACGCCCGGCGGCAGCAGCGCCCACAACAGCACGGAAAAGAACACCAGGCGATCCGTATTAAGGCGATAGGTCATGCGGGGGTACGGTACCATTTCCGTGCATGGGATAACAAGTGAAATCGGCCGCTCCCGGCTGTTCCGGGAACGGTTCCTTTACAGGGGAGCAAATGCACCGTCTCCGGCGCCATTGACGGCGATTCCGTCTATTTCCACCAGCCAGCCGGGGCGGCAGACGGGAGCTTTCAACAGCAGATGGGGGACGGCGGCCAGCGGGGATTCCATCAGGCGGCGGCTGACCGTTTCCCGGTCCGCCCAGTCGCGCAGGTACACCACGGCCTGTTTGAGGTCGGACAGGCTTCCGCCGTTCCTTTCTATCAGGGCGTTCATGTTTTCCAGGGTGCGGGCCGTCTGCCGCGCCACATCCCCCGGGTGAACGATGTTCCCCTCCGCGTCAATGCTGGCCGTGCCGGAAAGGAAGTAGTGGGAGCGGTCCCCGTACACGATGCGGGCGCCGCGTTCAAAGGCCACCCGGTACAGATGCGTGGGGGACAGGTAATCCGGAGCCTCCATGTAACGAACCTGCCCCGGCTTCAGCCCGACGATTCCCAGGCTGTCCATGTGCAGCAGCCGCCCCGGCGTTTCCGTACAGCCTTCAATCCCGGTGCTGGCGATGAAGTGGGTTTCCGGCGTCAGCCCGTAACGGTTAAAGCGTTCATTGCGTCCTTCCACCAGTCCGCGGTAGTTGTTGTCAATGTCCCGGCAGTAAATCCACGTGCGGTGAACCAGCTCCGGCACGGTTCCTCCGTGCGCGGCAGCCGCGCGGTCCAGCCAGCGGAATTCCTCCCGCATCTGGCCGTAGCTGTCCGGAGCGGAGGTTTCCTTCCTGCCCGCCAGGAACAGCCGGTAATGCGGACGCCGGGTCGTCATCACCGTTCCCCCCTGGTCCTCTTTCCGCCTTTTTTCCAGCATTCCGCTGATGTGCCATGCTTCCAGGGCCACGCGGGCCCCGTTCGCGGGAGGCTGCCCCACCACGGAGACATAGGAGTTCCGCTCCCCCGCCATCCGGCGCAGCGTTTCCGATTGGCGCACCGGATCGCTGACGTGGAAGCGCAGCAGGAATTCATCTTCTCCTCCGCCGCCCAGTTCGCGGTACCTGCCCATCAGGGAACGCAGTTCCGCCTCAAAGTTCGCGCCCGGTTCCGCCGTCATGCAGAAGAAATATTCTTCCGCGCCGCCCTTTCCGCGCCATTCCGTTTTTTCAGGTAAATCCGCCGCCATGGTGTCCTCCTTTACAGGGACTGCACGTAATTGACCAGGTCCTCCAGCTCACGGTCATTTAAAGAACTTGTCTTCCCGCGGATGTCCCCAGGATTGTGCGTCGTAATGGCTTCCCGGACCGTCTTCGCCCGGCCGTCGTGCAGGTAGGGGGCGGTCCGCCACACTTCCACCAGGGAGGGCACCAGAATGCTTTTTCCTTCATCCAGCCCCGTGGCCGTCCCCGTAGCCACCAGTTCCTTGGTAGTGAAGTACGGGTGCGGGTGGCACTGCACGCACCCGGCCGTTTTAAAGACTTCCTTCCCCCTGCGCGCGGATTCGGACAAGGCGCCCCGCTCCACTCCGGGAGCATGGCACTGCGCGCAGGAGGCCTGTTTCGTCTGCTCTTTGGAGGGAGAACCGGCCATCAGGAACGGACTGGGAACTTCCTTCATGTTTTTCAGGTATTCATTCACGCATTCCGCCAGTTCCCCGGAGGGTTCCAGAAACTGGATGTGAACGAAGCCCGCCGTCACGGCCACCTCCGCGGAGGCGCGGACGCCCAGCGTCATCACCGGGCTTGTCCGGTGGGAGAGGAACATGGTGCGCGTGTTTTTCGGGTTGCCCATGCCGTCATTCAGCAGGTCCCAGTTCAGGCCGTCCACCCGGCTGTCCGGGTGGCAGGTTGCGCAGCTCTGCCAGCCCTGGAAGCAATGGGAGGCGTCGTTGAAGTACTGTTCCCCCAGCTTTTCCCGTGAGGGCTGGAATCCTTCATTCAGGGCGATTTTCCGAGGTTGCGCTTCCCCCTTGAGGGGGACTTGCGCCAGCGTGTCCGAGAAGTATCCGGCCACATAAACGTTTTTCCCGTCGCACGCCAGGGAGCGCGGACCGTTCAGGGGCAGAGGAATGCGGGTGCGGAGGCCGTGCAGGAAGCCCAGCCTTTCGGAAACGGGTTCGTTTTCCCGGTTTTCCCGCTTCATGCGGTCCAGCAGGCCGGGAAAATCAATCACGGACAACTCATGCGTTCCCGCGTGCGTCACAAACAGCTTTCCGCCATCCCCGGAAAAGGCGACGCCCCAGGGATTGGCCGCCCCCGCATCCGGATCGTCCAGCAGGACGGGGTGCGGCTTGTCCGGCTGTTCCGTGTCAATAACCGTCACGGCGTTCGTGTTCATCCAGCCGCGGTCCAGCTGCGTGGTGGGCACCTGGTAGCGGCTCAGCACGTGCGCCACGGCCAGATAACGGCCATCCGGGCTCATCGCCATGCCGCGCACGCCCTGCGTCCCGTTGGAGAGCGGGAAATGAGCCGCCTTCCCGTCTTCCACCAGCGTCAGCGCAGCCGCCGTGAAATCCCCGTCCGCTTTCCCGGCGGGCAAATGGCCGGCGGCCCATATTTTCCTGCCGTCCGGAGAGACGGCCAGCGCCACCGGTTCACGGGGAACGTTCCAGGAATTCAGCACGTTCCCGGTGGCGGCGTCCATTTCCAGAATTTGGGAGTCAAACCGGCACGCCACATACAACTTACCTCCGCGCAGCACGGGGGCCATGGGCGTGTGCCCCGCCGGAAAGGAACCTTTCAACGCCCCGCTTTCCAGGTCCACCACCTCCACCACGCCGCGCGGTCCGCCTTCCGCCACATAGGCGGTAGCGCCGTCAAGCGCCATGCCGTTGGGCGGCTGGCCCAGCCGGATGCTTTTCACTTTTTCTCCGGAAGCGGGGTCCACCAGTTCCAGAGTCCGGCTTTCATGCCCCAGCACGGCAACCAGATGATTAAAAACCTTCACATCCACCGGAGCGGCAGGACCGGCAACGGAATCCGGTCCCTGCCTGCATGAGACGAAGGCCAGCAGGCAGCAGAGGGCAGCCACGGAGGCGCAGAGCGTTTTTGTCAGTTTCATGGCCATTTCAGATTCAGTCTTCTATCATCACGCGGAACCCCACGTTGTACACGGGCCGCCAGCCGGGATACCCCCAGCGCCAGGAGGACGTGGCCCGCCGGGGGCGGTCATACCAGGAACCGCCGCGCACGGCACGGGGAACGCGGGAGTCCAGGCTTTCATTGCGCCCGTCCCCTTCCTTCCACGGGTAGGGCCTGTATTCGGAACGGGTCCATTCCGCGGCGTTTCCGATCATGTCGTACAGTCCGTAGGCATTCGGCTTGTAGCTCTTGACGGGGGCCAGATGGAGCTTCCCGTCATTGTATTTTTCATCCCGCGGCACGAAATCCCAGAAACGGTTGGGATTCTTAATCGGCTTGGGGTCCACGCCGGAGACGGCAAGCTCCTTCAGCGTCACATCCCCCAGGTTGGCGTATGCGGAGAAGTCCGCATCCCGTTCCCCGAAGAAGAAGTCCGTACCCGCTCCGCCCCTGGCCGCGTATTCCCACTGCGCTTCCGTGGGCAGCGTCACCTTTTTCCCCGTTTTCCCGGAAAGCCAGCGGCAGAATTCCATGGCCCTGGTCCACGGCACCCGGATGACCGGAAAACGCGGATTGGCGTCCATGTCGTAGCCGGGCCTCACCTGGTCCTTGTAGTGCATGTCGTACCATCCGTTGAGGTATTCCGGGTCAAAGCGGCGGTATTGCTCCAGCGTCACTTCCGCCTCTCCCATCCAGAACGGTTGTTCAATCTCCACCGGGGAAACGGGGCTTTCCGCCGGGGTTTCCCGTTCACTTCCCATCCTGAATTTTCCCGCGGGAATGCGGCGGAACGTCATGCTTACGCCACCCCCCAAATCCACAGCCAGCGTTTCATTCCGCGGTTCCGGGACGGGCACGCTTTTTTCACTGGCGCGGGGGACAGACTTGCCGCCGTCAACGATGACGCCGCTGGCGTTTCTCCGGAACAGGGAGTCCTTCATGGTCACGTAATTCCGTTCCGCTCCGGAGAATTGCCTGTGCAGGTCATAGCGGCGTTTCAGCAATCCTTCATTGCGCTCTCCCGGCCATTCGCCCAGGTAGGGGGCGTTCATGTCCATCCACGTGACCAGACGGTTCCAGTCCTCCTGAGGCATCTCCACACCGTGATGCCCCTTTTTAAGGAGCTGGTAAAGTTCCGACGTATCCGCGAAGAACTCCGTGGGGGCCAGCCCCAGGTAGTTTCCCTCCGGACCGTTGCGGCGCACGTAGGGGTGCAGGTTCCAGTACGCGACGGACCCGGGAGCGGGCGCACCCTTGACGGCCTCCAATGTCATGAAGTCCGGGACTCCCGCGCGGGCCTTGTTTTCCGCGGTGTGGCAGCGGACGCAGTGGCGGTCCAGCACGGGCTGCACTTCATTCATGAAGGAGAAGGTGCGCGCCGGACCGTACCACGGGGTGATGGCGGCAGGCTTCTGCCGGGAGGCCATGACCGCCTTGGCGGGCGGCGCGTAGTTCTGCCGTTCATGGCAGCCGATGCAGCTTAACGTTTCCCCCGGCATGGCAGAAAACCAGCTCCGCATCAGCGCCAGGGCGCGCCCTTCCCCGTCCAGCACCTGGAGGGTCAGCGGCTGGGTGGGGGGGGGCGTTAAAAGTGGCGGGGCCGCCCGCGCAA
>OAWJ01001574.1_pt1 | contig 11955 bp, 20 predicted proteins | sample 1517021 | NCBI WGS metagenome assembly OAWJ01 (sample SAMEA2580121, study PRJEB22360) | human gut metagenome | biome: human gut; feature: human-associated habitat; material: faeces | place: Denmark | collected 2008/2010
GATATATTATATTTTATGGAAAAATATGGTTAGAAGGAGGATTTTGTTATGAAAGATTGGAAATTATTTTTATTTTACCTTGGTTTTTTATTATTAGGTTTTTCATTGGTTGCGATGAGTTTACCTGAAGGTTTGATTGATGATGTTAGAACTATTTGTATTATTCTTACCGCGGTAGCTTTGGTATCTGGCGGTTTGCTTTTTATAGTAGCAGGGGTATGTTTGAAACGGGGTAAAAGGAATAAATTAGTTAAATCTATTGTAGAGTTAGATGCTTATGATTCATTATCATGCGAAGTTAAGAAGATGATGCCTGGTTTTATGGTTATTATTGGTATTATACCGATTTCAGTAGCAGCAATTGGAATATGTATTTTACGGATGTAAAAATTCGATTATGGATGTGGAAATTAAATTTAGGAGATGACACGGACACGGTAGCGGCAATCTGTGGTGGAATAGCCAGGGTATTATTTGGAGAAATTCCTGAGAGATGGGTGAAAGGGTTAAGGAAAAAGGGGCTGATTGAGGAAGTGATTGGGACGTTTTCCATAAAGGAAAAAGAAAGGCGATTATTATGTTAACAATTAATATTACAAATGCAAGAAAGGATCTTTACAATTTGGTAGAGAATGTGAATCGTTACAATGAGCCTGCACTGATTATTGGAAAAAGGGGTAATGCTATTTTACTATCAGAGGATGATTGGAATTCTATTCAGGAAACATTACACTTAAACACTATTGATGGTATGGCCGAATCTATCATCAGAGGTGGGAATACACCTCTTGAAGATTGCATTCCGGAAGAGGAAATAAGAAAAGGATAGTAAAGAATAAATGCAGCCGGAAGGTTGTGAGAAGCACTGGCCCCGCTTGCGGGGTTTATGAAAAACAACAAAATGATAAAGTGTGATGTAAACAACATCATACCCGGCAGGTTCTTGGCCACGGTAGGGTGAGAAGATTTATTTGCCCGGTGCCGGGGCGGAAGAAGGACAAAGCAACAGATATGTAATTAAAGTGATGTGTAAATATAGAGATAAATGGAAAGGGGAGTTTTAAAATATGGAGAAACAGCGTGATATGGAGATTGTAAAGGAAGCATTTACTCTTTTAAATAAGGAAAATTTAACGGATGAGATGGTGGATGAGGCTTTTGGATTATTTGGTAAGGTTTTTGATGAGGATTGTCTAAAAGAAATTCGAAATGGATTCGAAAACGGGTTAACACCGGAACAGGTGGCAGTATATGCAAAACAAGAATTTGACTGGGTTCAGATGTACGAGATTTGCAAAGGTTTTGAACATAGTCTGAGTATGGAGCAGGTATCGGTATATGCAAAGCCGGAGCTTAGGTCGGATCAGATGAGACGGATTCGCGCAGGGTTTGAACATGATCTAAGTATGGAGCAGGTGTCAGTATATGCGAAGCCTGAGTTTACATGGGATCAGATGGAACAGGTTTTCTTTGGGTTTATAGATCGATTGAGTATGGAGCAGGTGGCAGTATATGCAAAACCGGAGTTTACAGAGAAGCAGATGTACGAGATTCGCAGGGGCTTTAAACATGGTCTGAGTATGGAGGAGGTGTCTGCTCTCATCAAAAAGCCTTCTTTGGCAAAGAAAATCATGGCAGCAAAAAAGAGCAGGGGCAGGCTGCGAGCAAAGAACCGCAAAAGAGCAAGGGTAATGAGGAGTTGGCGAAATAAAAATAGGATAAAAGGAGAGATTATGAACGTTTTATTTTTTACAGGAGCCGGAATTAGCAAGGATTCCGGGGTGCCGACATTTCAGGAGATAGATGGGATTCGGACGAAATTAAGGAGAAAGTATGCAGCTTTACATCCGGCAGAAATTCGGGACATGATGAGGGAATTCAAAGGATTTATGAAAGACAAGGAGCCGAATGCAGCGCATGTAGCGATTGCGAAGGCAGGGTTTCCGGTCATTACCATGAATGTGGACGAGTTACATCAGAGGGCAGGAAGCAAGGATGTTTTGGCGATTCACGGGGATATTCCTTCTGAAGAAGAGTTGGAAAAATGGTATTATCCTTATTTGCCTTTGGGAAAGCCGGTTTTATATGGAGATATTGCACCGAGGTACTACAAAGCGTTTGCGAAATTGCGTTCTTTACGAGAAGGTGATTATTTGGTGATTGTCGGGACATCTTTTTATACAAACATCAGCAAAGATATTCGGAAGATGGCAGAAAAGCGGGGTGCGAAGGTTATTTCTATCAACGAGAATGCAACCGTGGAGGTGCCGAAGGTTTGTGAGGAGTTATTAAGAAAGGTAGAGGAAGGAGGAAAAAGTTATGGGACAAGAAACAAGAAATGTATATAAGATTTATCATTCTTATACGGATAACAGAGGTGTTTATATCGCAATTGATAACAATTCGGTGGATGAGGTTGCTGATCTTATCGTCGGTTTAGAGTTTTACATTGAAATGCATGCAAAATACGATGAGTATGCGTATATCACAGTAGAAATGGCGGTATATTTTTTATGTAAATTTCACGGTGCGATTCTTGTAGATCAGGAAATGCTTTCTGAATTTAAGGAGTATGATGAAGAAGCGGAAGATGTTGAGTTTGAATATTGGATTGATTTATATGAGGAGCGAGAACAACGTTGTGGGCCGGATTTTCATAAGTACATTGATAAAATTGAAGAATATACGGAAACGGAATATGTGAAAAAATTATGTGCTTTTTTCACTGATGATACTATTTTTAATGATGATACTGTTTATTCCAGTTCTGTCATCCGGTTTCTTAGTGTGGAAGAAATTATGGAGAACTATGAAGTGTAAGCAGGTCAAAAATGAAAAAGGCCAGACCAGATGATAGATGCTATTAAAGATCATCTTCCATGCGCGAAGAATTGGGATACATTATTTGGTGTAGAGGAGTTGCCGGAAGGTCTAGCGTTTCGTATTTTTTATATGAATTAGTGAGCAATTAGAAAAAAGGAGAACGATATGTTTTACATGATTTTAGGTGGTATTTGGGGATTTCTGTTGGGAGTAGAGAAAAAACTTGGGATGATTGTTGATTATACATTGTTTGGCATCCTATGTGGTCTTGGCCTCTATGGTATAGTAGGTATTCCATTGGGGTTCTATCTTCCGCGAACAGAAGGTATTACTACAGAGCAGGAAATTTGTGCCTTTTCTGATTCTTCTTCTACTGAAAGTTACAACTTTTTATTTTCCGGTTATATTCAAGATGAGCTTGTTTATCGATATGTCATTGAGACAGAGAGAGGAAAACATATTGAGGAAGTCAAGTATAATGTCTATATTCATGAAGGCAATTATAAGCCAACTGTAAAATTCCACAAATATGGGGGATTTAAAGAAGACTGGTACAAATTGTTTGCACTTGATTTTTCGGCTGGTGACACTGAATATGTAGAATTTTATGTACCAGAAAACACGATAACGAATGAATATCAAATTGATCTGCAGTAGAGGAAAGAAGAGATGACGAAAAGGAAATATTATGAGCTTTTAGAAGAATATCAGAAAATCGTATCACAGAAGGAGTTTAATTCAGATTTTTATGATAGGAAGCACTTCAATGAAATCAAAGAGATTTTAACTCATCAAGTTACTTTTTTGATATTAAAATGTGAAAAACGTATATCTGCAGACGGCATAGATATACAATTAATGGAAACAACCTTTAAGTTACGAAATTTATGCGAAAAAATAGCTGTGGAAGAATCCATAACAGAGAAAGATTACGATGTGATTTTCAGTGCTATCAACCATTTGAAAATTAACTCTTTTTTTAACATTTGTTTGACTCTGCTTTTTGTGGTGTTCATTTTTCTATTATTAAATGCTGTGTAAACAAAAAAGAGTTCCAAGTGGGGAATCAATACGGAGATTTTGCGCATATCTTTTTAGGTATGCGTTTTTTTGTGCAATATTCCGATATTGTAGATATGTTTACATAGTGATATAATTTGAACGTGGAAAAATATGGATATAAGAGGAGTGTCATACATGAAAAAATTAGCGATTATCCTTATCAGCGTTATGGTTTTATGTTCGCTTGTTGGATGTAGGAAAGTGGTGGATACACAGGAGAAAGAAGTGGAAGTAGAGATCACAGACGCTTATTACCGTGCGCCCCACACAACCTATAACATGGTTGGAAAAACATATATGTCGCAGGTTCATCCAGCAGAATACAGAGTGTATGTTGAATATGATGGTGCAGAATATACTATTAGTGGGCAAGATGTTTATGAGGCATACAAAGAATCAGTTGGAGAAACTGTACTAGGGGTTTTAGAAATTACTACATATGATGATGAATCCACAAGTAGTGATATTGTTAATTTGAAATAAATAGAAATAAGGGAGGATTTTATGAAAGAGCAGGAAAGAAAGAAGGTTTCATGCTGCATGTATGCTCACATATCCTTTCAGGACATAGCTTCTTGGAACTGTGTTGTGGATGGATGGGAAGATGAAAAGGTGAAATGTGTGACAAATGAGGACTGTGAGAAGTGTGGTCGGTTCAAGAGTCGGTATATTGAGTATCCACTGACGATTCAGGGGATTAAAAACAAAGATATTGATACCGATGGATTAGGGCATACATGCGGCTGTTTATGTGAAATAAAGCCTTGCGGAAAGGAATATGAAGGAAAATCTTATATTGGGTTTTATCTAGGGGATCTGCCAATTTCAATCAGGTCTTCTTACGATGAAAAAACAGGAATTCTAACCAACAGTACTATGAACAATCCGGCAATTTTTGTTCCGGAACTGAAAAAGATTATTTATGGGTGTGAGAGTTGGTGGAGAGAGATTCGCAGTGTGGAAGATTTTAAAGGAATTTCGGAAGAAGAGATTGAGAATGTCTGGTATGTGCAGATATTAAAGGGAATGGTTCACAAGTCAACTTGGAGTTGAGTAATTGCTGATTACATGTAAACAAAGTGCTATTGTGTGATGTAAATAGTGTGGTTAAGTAAGTTGGCAAGACGATATGTTCTTGGCTATGGGAGGTTTGTGAGGTATTCACTAGCCCCTATCGGGGCGAAGACGAAATGGAGATTATTAGGGACAAGGTATTGGCTACCCGAAAGAGGATTACGAAGAAAGGAAAAAGTATGAAAAAGCAGATTAAATTAAATAATGTGATGTTTCAAGAATTAAAAAACATGGTTCAGGAAGATGCAAAAGCTTCTGAAACGCTGGAGAAAATCCAAACAACATGGAAGGAAAACGATCAAATAATGGACAAAAAAGCAAAATCCATTCTGCCTTTTGTTTATGCGGTTTTTATAGGAATCTTTATACTCACAATTGGTCTCATTATAGGGAGCAAAGGGTGGCCGCTGGGGAAAGATGTTGGTATTTTCACTCAAATAGTTGCGATACCGCTTCTTCTGGCTGCCATTGCCATTATGTCTTTCATAGGAGCGATTTTGGTAGAAGTTGTATTTGCAAAGATATGGGCAAAAACATCCCTTCATTCTTATCTTGTTCCTTATGATATTAATTTGGAAGAATTTTCCTATCTGAATACTATGTTGAAAAAAGGTTGTGAACGAGCAGGGAAAAACATCTTTTACCGGTTTGAACAATGCGGGAATAGTATGCAATTATATGGATTCACTGAGGAAAATGGTGATGGAAAAGGAGAATAACTATGCCGAAATTTCCTAAAAATCACAAAGATGTTGAGTATTTTGTTTCCGGCAGGAAAAAACGAGTTGCAGGTTCCACACAAGCTACATCCGATTTTTTAGCGATTGTTCATGAAGAAAATCCGACATTTACAATTTATCAGCTTCATGCTCTTATTACGGACAGATCCTGTTACATATTTTCCCCGGAGGCAGTTGAGGTTCTCGATGCACACATAAAAGCGGGGTACGGAGATTTAATCCCGACATGGAAATAATGCTAGAAAAGGAGAATTGCAATGTATGAGTCTTTAGAAAAACTGATTCGCAAGGATGATTTGGGTATCACGATTATGGAAGAGCGATATGGGGACGGGATATTATTTGGACTGGACATGCCAGCGCGGTCTATTGCAGATCCAGATCAACCGCTTCATGATTTAATTGGTCAAGCAACAAGTCCGGGAGATACGGATGCGATAGAGGCTTTATGTGGGTTGGAAGAGTTAGCAGAAAAATATCCGGCGCTTCTTTACACTCAGGCAGCTACGTTAAAAGAGGGATTCGAGAAGTTGGAAGAGAAGGCGGAAAGATGGGACTGTTTATCTTGCGAAGAACAAGGACATATTCTGGAAAAAGTGAATGAATTCTATTCAAAGGTATTTGTTTCTGGTCTTGATTCCTTGTTATCTAAGTCTAATGCGTATGAAGTACATTATATTGGGGCGTCTGGTGATGCAGATACAGGACCATTATTGGAGGTAACAACGGAAACAGATTTTCAATATGGCTTTAAAATAGGGCAGGAACTAATGGTAGTGACTGATTCTAAAAGAACTTTCAAGGGAAATCTTTCATTCTTTAGTGACGAAAGTTTAAAAATTCGAAAAAACGAGAGAATAGAAGTTTGTATTCCATTCGAAGTGATTACGCATGTTATCGATTATGGGATGAAGGAAGAAGCGGTATAGGCGGAAAGAAATTGACTCATTTGGCAGAGGAATGGCTGCGGTAAGTTAACGAGGAAAGCACTAGCCCCGTACCGGGGCGAAGACGAATAGCAAAGCTAACGTTGCTGCGATAAGGTATTGGGATATTGGAATCCGGAAGATAAATAGGCGGAAACGTGGGGAGCGTTAGTCTGAGACCAGGCTAACGCTTCATATATTTATCACGTTTAACAGGCGCTAATACGCCCACTTCAAGCTGACAGAAAGTGAAACGTATCAAGTCAGATAAGTGGGAGATAAAGCGCCTGTAACAACCTGATTGGTTTTACTAACCATCAGATGGAGATTTAAAACTCCACCTGATGGAAGAAAAACTTTATGCGATAAAAAATACACAAAGAATATGAAATATTTTTAGTTATTATGTCAATAGAATATATACATCTGTGGGTATATAATGAAAGGTGAAAAGAGTGTTGTATCGAACTTCATATCTGTTTATCCGGTGCCAGGGAGGTACACGGATATTTGGTCTGAAGAAAAATAAAATTCATTAAAAGAAAGGGAAGGATTATGGAAGTTAACAGAGGATTTATCTATGGAAAGAATCAGGAGACAGGTGAGATGATTCGGTTAGACAGAAGAAGCATGGCTGGTGGCGGGCATATGTTGGTACTAGGACAAGCAGGTTCAGGAAAGAGTGTTTTTATGAAAAACGAGATAAGCCAGGTCTTAGCACAATCTAATGACACCATTTATGTTTTTGCGGAAAACCCTTCGGAATACGAAAAACATTTCGTCATGCTTCTGAATTTCCATTGTGGAGAACAGGGTTGCTATGAAGCAATTTTAGAAGAAGGAAAAGTTCTTCTCTCACAAGGAAAACGGATTTGGGTTTATTTTGACAATTATTTTAATGATTTCACTTCCGATGAATGGGAAGAGTTTTTAAGTTTCGGGAGAAAGGCAAGGAAAGCAGGGGTTATTCTCACGGTTGCAATGCAGAATCTTTCGCAAATTCCAGATGAAATCCTTCCACATTTGTTCTCGTTATTTGAGTGTAATCAGATTTTTGATGTTGACCCTATTACCCAGAAACTTGTGAAATTCTATTGTGATGAATTATCAGAGCAAGATTTGGATGATTCTGCAGTGGCTCCGGAGGAGGATTTTGCAAAGGAAATGAATCGATGGGAGCGTTATCTTGAGTTACAAGAACAGTTGGAAAAAGAGGCGAGAAACAGGCATCTCATGATTGCTGCTCTTGCTACAGGTATTTGTGGGGCTGCGGTGATGGTCTGGAAAATTTTAAAGAAAAAGTAAGATTGGAGAAAGAACCGGTATCGGTGGAAGACGATCGGTTTGCTAAATAAAGTGTTAGTTGTGGTAAACAATGAGGAAAGCACGATGTCACCTACAGAACTTTCACAGGAAGTTCTTTCGGATGTATGGAGGGCAGAAAAAAGCAAATCAATAAGAAATTGTGGAGGCAATACGCATGGATGAAAAAATTTTAGAGGCAGTAAGAAAGCGAAGGGATAAGGCTGCGAAGAAGTTTTACGGCGACTTGAAAAGGCAAACAGATCTGACTCAAAATGAAAGAGAGTTTCTTATGTTCGTTTTTGAAAAACGCAATCAGATTGGGAAATTGAAACGTCAGTTCAAAGCACAGTATCGCAGTGTGATCAAAAAGGGATACATTCAGGTGGTATGGAGCGAAGCGCGTGGGCGGTTAGAAGATAAGCGTATTGAAGCATTTCCACGATTTTATGTAAATAATCTGTTTGAGTTAGCAAAAGAGCAAGAGTACAAGAAGGAAAGGGTAACAAAAGGAGAAAAAAGGGAATACACCAAAGAGGAGCTGGAAGCACAGCTGGAGCCGATTGCATGCAAATTGGACAAGAGGTTTTATCCGGAGGTACAGGACATTGTACAGGTGGTTCTTCCATGGCTAGATGATGCAAATGACTGTATGGAGGTTTACCTTATCCGAAATGAACATGGGAAAATTGAGTTAGCGTTTGATTAAAAAAATGAAAAATTGGAGGAAGTAAGTTATGAATTTTGTATTATTTATCATTGCATTATTATTTGGAAGTTTTTGTTTTCTTTTCGTTTTTGGATTATGTATTTCGTCTAAGAAACGAGAGGCGATGCATGATGAATGGGTTGCCAAAAACAGGTCTGATCATACTTCAGAAGACACAATAATGTAAACATAGTGATAATAGCCAAAGCGGTAGTGTAAGAGCTGCGGAAGGCTAAGTGGAAGTTTTAACCCCTACGGGGCGGAGACATCAGGAAGAGTGAGTCTGATCGTGGTTCCAAAAGCAGAGGTATATAAAGGATGCGGATGAGTAATGAAGAAAAGGAGATAAAAGAAACATGTTGATTAAAATTACAGAGAAATGTTCCATGGGTTGTTCTCATTGCATCAGTGATGCGAAGCCAGATGGAAAGCACATGGCAAAAGAAGTGTTTTTGGATGTGTTGGAGTTTTTACGAAAGAACGGGTTATATCAGAATCTTGTTATTTCCGGCGGGGAGCCGACAGAGCATCCGGAGTTTGAAGGATTTATGGAGATTTTGATTGATTTTTTGAAGAAAAATCAATTTGCGGGAATTGTGACGATTACCACGAACGGATTTTGGATTTTGGAGCATCCGGAGAAGGCATTGGAGATTGTGAATGCATCCGATTCTTTTCAAATTTTCTTTCAGGTATCCACGGACAGCCGGTATTATCCGAAGGAGCTGCCGGTACACAAGCGGATCTGGAGAGAGAAAGGGTTTGCACTTTTTGAGGATTGTGTAAAGCAGATGTATCCGCTTGGGCGGGCGAAAGAGAATGGGTATCCTTCCAACCGGATTTCGAGTCACTGTTTTAATATACGGGCGATTGCGAAGCAGTTACCAACTGGTTCTACGTTCCAGGATATTGTAAAAAAGTTGGAATCTGCGGGGAAATTCTGCACACCGGCAATCCGAATTGACGGAGGTATTTCTTTGGGAGAGAGTGATCTTTGTCCGAAATGCAGTAGTATTTACGCTGGTTCTGATCAAGAGATTGTTGCGCGTATTTTGGGGTTCAAGTGTCACATTTGCGATTCTATTAATGATGGGCTACCGGAGATGTATCAAAGGTTTTTGTAGAGGGAAAAGGAAAAGGGGGAATTATTATGGTTATTGAAATCGCGACTTTAATTTTACTTATCATATGTTTTTGTTTATCGGTTTATTTCATTTTTTCGGCATGTCAAGTTTATCTATTCAATCATTTTTTGAATTCCAGATACAAGAACGAGACGAAGCATGGGGATTATCCCCTCAAGGTACTTATGGATGGAAATTATTATTTAGTTGATGATTCTGGAAAAATTATCTTTGCGTGTGAAGATGAGGGGAAAGAGATTGTGATTTCTCTTGATCCAGAGTATGTGAAGATTGAGACAGGGGATCATGCGGAAGTGTTCTTTCATGAAACAACTTACCATTTCCCACGTTCTGCAAAATTCAATTTTTTCAAGCGGTATTTGGTGGACCACTATTCGACTGTGACACTTATCATACCAGAGGCGGAATAAGGGAAAGGAAGAAAGGATAGGTATGGTGAAACTTTACAAATTAATGAAAACGGAGTTATCTGACTTTGGATTACTGAAAGATGTAAACGTAACGGATCTGGAACAATGGACAGCGATCGTGCCTGAACAGGCGATAATTACAGACAATGAAAAGAGTTGCAAGGAATTGAGTATAGCTGCTGTTGAAAAAGCGCAAAGAGAGTTACCTAGAAAAGGGCGGTATCAAAAGTTATGTGAGATATGTGATCGCGTCTATGCGGTGGAGTATGATACGGATGACTTCACGACAGAGCAGATTCTGAATTTACTTTATTATCGTTTATCTTTGAAAGATATCAAATTTCTTTGTGAAAAGGAAGCATGGGTAAAGGAAATTTATTTAGAATCTATTAAGCATCAATCTGAGAAAAATGGTGGTGTAACACAAAAAGACATTGAAAAATCCCTTGACAGGACTATTGTACAGGGTCTTGCTACGATTGCGGTATTAAACAGCATCAATAAGGATTAAAAAACGTTGTAAACAAAAAATGGGAAGGAACAATTATGATTTCAAAACGGATTAAGAACATCAGTTTCGGTGATACGTTATATTATATCGGAACGATGTGTGACGAATCGACATGCAGGGACTATGACGAACGATGCTGGGTAGGCTGTGAGCGCATAACAAAAAAAGTCTCAAAAGCATTTGTTGTGAATCAGATAAGGATGGATGACAAAGGGCGCGTGTTCATTGGGCATGCTACGTCACTGGAAGGGTATGATACAGAGGATATTTTCTTCGACCTTAAGGAGAAGCATAAAAAGTTCTTCTTTACGAAAGAAGAGGCGGAGAAATATTTGGAGGCGAAAGTGGATTATGAAGCAAAGGAATGATTATTACGGATTCCAAGAATCCCTATTTAAACAAAATCGGCATTCTGAAAATTGTTGCTATCAGGATGAGGATTTATTACTTTATGCATCTATGGAAATTAGTGAGGACAGAAGAATTTTGGTTTCTGCGGAGGAAGTTTCTTTATTTGATAAATATCTGGAACTTGCGAAAAGCAGAGACTTTGGAGTGAGGATTGACTTTGAGGCATCGGAACGGCAACCACTCAAAATTGTATATGGCGGGCTGGTTCTGCAAGACAGTGTAACTTTTGAAGAAGCAAAGGAGTTTGCGGAAAAAGGAAAGAACTGTGCATTGATTGAGTTTTTGGAAGATCCAGAGAAAATCGTTGCATCTGCTTATGAGGACATTTTATTTTATCCGGAGTTTGCAACAAAGAATTTCATGATCCCGTTTGCTGCACTCATGTCCACTTATCACGAGGAAGAACATTTAGAGGCATCTGTTACGCTTTTCCCTTATTGTGGAAGATTTGTATGGGAAGACATGGCAAATCGGGTATTTGCGCTGGCATGTCGGAAGTTTGAGAAGGTTTCGGATGATTTAGATGTGGGCAATTGGAGAGCTCGGATTGATTTTTCAAAGTTAGAAGAAGCGTATCGTGTTGCGGATCTTTATACCGGTCCGGTAGAAGAGGATTAAGTTTTGGAGTGTTTGCTCTTGGCAGTTATAAGGACGTTTTAGCCCCTATCTGGCAGGAGACAAACAGCAGGGCGGGTGACGTAAGCGAAATGTATCGGCTGATGTTTAGAATGTACTGGCGGCGTATTATTTGAGGCTGATTTGCGCGGTGGATTTCGAGAGAATATAAGATTTATCACGTTTAACAGGCGCTAATACGCCCACTTCAAGCTGACAGAAAGTGA
>OAWJ01001580.1_pt1 | contig 11905 bp, 9 predicted proteins | sample 1517021 | NCBI WGS metagenome assembly OAWJ01 (sample SAMEA2580121, study PRJEB22360) | human gut metagenome | biome: human gut; feature: human-associated habitat; material: faeces | place: Denmark | collected 2008/2010
CCCTGCCTATGGAGAACTGGCGGAATCCCGTCTGTATCTGCGGCAGCTGAAAGCGGCGGCAGCAGACTGTGGAAAAACGGAACTCTTTGTGGAAACGGCTCCCCGTACCATGAGCAAGGTGCTGGGGCAGCACGGTTGCAACCGGAAGGCACTGGCGGAGCAGGGCGTTTCGCTTCGTGTACGGGAAAATGCTGCTGTTGCTGCGGGAACGCTTCTGGCAGGGCAGCAGGTCTATGAGATCTTTTCGGAAAGGAATCAACGATGAGGACAAAACATACCAGACATTGTCTGGCGGCAGTGCTGGCAGCGGTTTTGCTGCTGGGTGCCGCAGCTGGTGCAGTTTTTTGGAACCGGCACCGTGGGGCAGCTCCTGCTGTGGTGGAAACCGCACAGGAAAACGCGGCGGAACAAGTGGTCTTTTTCCGGCAGAAAGATGACCGCTGGAAAACGGACACGTTGGGAAATTCTGTCTATCACATGGCGGATTCCGGCTGTCTGACCTGCTGCGTAGCGGCGGCGTTGCAGATGCAGCAGATCTCTGTGGACGGTCTGCCGGAAAATGCCGATGCCGGAGAGGTGAATCAGTTCTTTTCGGAACACGGCGTGTACGACAGTGCGGGCAATCTTCTGTGGGAGATGCTGGAACAGACTGCCGGTGTTTCTGTCCGGAAACAGGACGCGGCGGAATTGCAGGACGGCGAACTGGATCAGGAACTGGCAGCGGGACGATACCCCATTGTACGGGTGAAGATGCCCAAGTCCGGCAGCTATCACTATGTGCTGCTGGTGGGCAGTGCTGACGGAACATATCTCTGTATGGATCCGCTGCAAGTCAAAGAACAGACAGTGCCGCTGTCGGACTTCGGCGGGAAAATCTATGCAGTGCGTGTGCTGCAATCGTAAAGAATGCGGGATACGCCGCCGGAAAAAGAGGTGAAATGCAAACATGTATCTACGCTCTCTGGAACTGCAGGGATTCAAGTCGTTCCCTGACAAGATCAAGCTGCACTTTGACAAAGGTCTGACCGCCGTGGTGGGACCGAACGGCAGCGGCAAGAGCAATATCGGCGACGCTGTGCGTTGGGTGCTGGGGGAACAGTCCACCAAGACGCTCCGCGGCAACAAGATGGAGGACGTTATTTTTTCCGGCACGAAAACCAGAAAGGCCATGGGCTTTGCGGCAGTTACGCTGGAGATCAGCAACGAAGCCGGCGAGTTGGGAGAAGCCTATGGTGCTGTAGTCAGTGTTACCCGAAAGCTGTATCGCAGCGGTGACAGTGAGTACCGCATCAACGGCAAGAACGTCCGGCTGAAGGACGTGACGGAACTGTTCATGGATACCGGCATGGGCCGTGACGGCTATGCCATTATCGGACAGGGACGCATTGCAGAAATTGTCAGTGCCAAGAGTGCAGACCGGCGGGACATTTTCGGGGAGGGTGCGGGGGTTTCCAAGTTTCGCTATAAGAAACAGGAGGCACAGCGGAAGCTGGACGCGGCACAGGAAAATCTGGTGCGTTTGCAGGATATTGTTTCTGAACTGGAATCCCGCGTGGAACCGCTGCGAAAGCAGGCGGAAAAGGCGAAACAGTACGTGGAACTGGCAGGCAAACAGAAACAGCTGGAGGTTTCCCTCTGGGTGCGGCGGCTGGGTGCTCTGCGGGAAAAGCTGACGGGGCTGTCTGACGGCTTGTTACAGGCACAGGCGGAATACCAGAATGCCGAACGGGAGATCCAGCGGACAGATGCACAGGTGCAGGACGGCTATCGGCGTATGCAGGAAAGCACGCTGAAAATGGAGGAAATTCGCCAGCAGATGCAGCAGGCAGAGGAAGAAACCACCCAGCTGAAATCTGCGGTGGCAGTCTGTGAAAACGACATTCTCCACAGCCGGCAGATGCAGGAGAGCCTGCGGCAGCAGAAACAGGAAACGGCTCAGCAGTCCCGCAGTATGGAAAACCGCATGGAGTCCCTGTCTGAACAGGTGGTGCAGCTGCGGCAGAAGCGGGAAGCGATTCAGGTAGAAGCGGAACAGACCGAACAGAACTGGAACGCCCTGAAACAGCAGGCTGCACGGCGGGGACAAGAATACGAACAGGCAAACCAGGTATTGCAAAATCTGCTGGTGCGGCAGAGTGAACTGCGTGTCTTGCAGCAGACCGCTGCCGGACAGCAGGAAGAACTGAAAGCCCAGCTGGCAGAACAGGGCATGCGGCAGAGTGCACTCCGGCAGGCATGCACGGAGCAGAATGCCGCGTATGATGCCGCCAGAGAACAGGCACAGCAGGCACAGGAACAGTTCCAACAGGTGCAGAACCAGCGGGACGGTTTTCAGAAACGCTATGCTCATGCAGTGCAGGCACTGGAAGCCGGTAAGAAGCAACAGGAGCAGGCGGCATTCGCCCTGCGGGAAAAACGGCAGCGGCAAAGGCTGCTACAGGATATGGAACGAAACATGGAGGGCTTTGGCGGCAGCGTCAAGGCAGTCCTGCGGGCAGACGGCGGCAGGCCCCGCGGCGTATTCGGCACGGTGGCACAGCTGATTACCACCGACCAGAAATACGGCGTGGCACTGGAAACCGCATTGGGCGGTGCCATGCAGAATCTGATCGTGGAAAACGAAAACGCTGCCAAGCAGTGGATCCGCTTTTTGCAGCAGAAGCACGCCGGACGTGCCACATTCCTGCCGCTGACTTCCGTGCGGGGAAAGACGCTACACGAAACCGGTCTGGAACAGCACGAGGGCTTTGTGAATCTGGCGTGCAATCTGGTGCGGTATGAGGAACGGTTTTCCGGCGTGGTACAGTTCCTGCTGGGGCGAATCGTCATGGCGGAAGATCTGGACACGGCGACGGCTCTGGCGAAAGCTTATCAGTACCGGTTCCGTATCGTCACGCTGGACGGGCAGGTCATCAATGCCGGCGGTTCTTTCACCGGCGGTTCTGCCATGCGTGCCGGCGGCATGCTGACCAGACGGGCAGAACTGACGGCTCTTTCCGGCGAGATACAGGAACTGGAACAGCAGGAACAGGTGGCTTCTGCTGCCCTGCAAAAGGCACAGCAGCAGTCCGCACAGTTACAGCAGCAAATGGAAGCGTTGCAGCAGCAGTGTCGGCAGGCGGAATCTGAACAGGTTGCCGCAGCTGCACAGCTGGAAAAGGAACAGTATCTCCGGAAACAGACCACCGAGCGTGCCGAAGAAGCTGCCGGACAACAGGCGGCGTTGCAGGAACGCTTGCAGGAAACTGTTGACCGGCATACTGCTGCCGCAGAAGAAGCGGAGGAAGTGGAAAAGGCGATTCAAAAGGGACAGGAAATGCTGTCACAGGAAGCCGATCAGCGGACGGCTTTGGAACAGGAGCAGTCCAGGCTGGCAGAACGCCGTTCACAGCTGAAGATCGGCATGATGGAACTGGAAAAGGACATGGACACGCTGGCGAAGGAAATGCAGCAGCAGAGCGACCAGCAGGATTCCATGGCGGAAAAACTGGTGCAGATCGACAAGGATATTGCCGTGCAGGAAGATCTGATCCGTCAGAAGCAGACGGAGATCACCGAGAATCAAGCCAGGCTGGAACAGATGCAGAACAGCCGTACCGACGGGCAGGCAGAGATCCGGCACTGGCAGCAGGTGCATGATGCACAGGAGCAGCAGATTCGGGAACTGCAAAGTGGTTTGCAGGAAACCAACGCCGTGCGGGAGCGGTTTTCCGGCGAGATCAGCCGGCTGGAGGAACGGAAAATTTCCGTGCAGAACGATTATGACGGCGTGATCCGGCAGCTGCTGGAGCAGTATGAACTTTCCCTCTCTGAGGCACAGGCACAGGCACAGCCGCTGGAAGATTTACAGACGGCACAGCGGGAACTGCAAAGCCTGAAAGCACAGATTCGGGGGCTGGGCACGGTAAACGTGGCGGCGATCGAGGAATATGCAGAGGTTTCCAAGCGGTATCAGTTCCTGTCGGAGCAGATGCAGGACGCGGAAACTGCCAAGCGGGAACTGGAAGACCTCATCACCTCTCTGACAGAGGAGATGCAGCGAATCTTTTCGGAAAGCTTTTCTGTCATTGACCGGAACTTTCAGGAAATTTTCAAAGACCTGTTCGGCGGCGGAGAAGCACGGCTGGAACTGACTGATCCGGAACATGTACTGGAATCAGGCATTGAGATCAAGGTCGCACCGCCGGGAAAAGTCATCAAGAATCTGATCTCGCTTTCCGGCGGGGAGCAGTCCTTTGTGGCGATCGCCATTTACTTCGCCATTCTGCGGCTGCGGCCGTCGCCGTTCTGCATTCTGGACGAGATTGATGCGGCACTGGACGAGGGAAACGTCCGCCGCTATGCACAGTATCTGCAAAACTTTACAGATACCACCCAGTTCATTCTGGTGACGCACCGCCGGAGTGCCATGGAAGAAGCCAGTGTACTCTACGGTGTCACCATGCAGGAGGACGGTATTTCCCGTCTGTTGCGAATGGAACAGGAAGAACTCGAGAAAACGGAATAAGGCAATACCGCACAAAGTCCGCTTTGTGCGGCGATGTCTATGCTTTCAAGGAAAGGATCGGTGTAAGATGGGCTTATTCGGAAAGAAAAATAAAAACAAGGAAAAAGGCGTACCGTTCTGGCGGCGGAACAAGCAGCAGGCAGAGAAAGAAACGGTACTGGAACCGGAGGAACAGACTGCGGAAACGGCTGATGCAGAAGCAGAAGAAGACATTGCCGCGGCTGCCCTCAATGACTTGGCGGCACAGGAGCAGGACGAGATCGAAAAGGCTCGCCTTGCCGCACAGGAAGTTGTGGAGGAATCCGAACAGCATCAGGCTGCAATTGCGTTGGCACGGCAGGCGGCTCTGGAAGCTGCCGGCATTCTGAAAAACGAAGAAAAGGCAGAGCCGGAGGAAGAAACTGAACCCGAAGCAGAAGAACCGGAAGAAGCAGAGCCTGTTGAAGAACCCGAACAGGAAGCAGAAACAGAATCAGAAACGGAACCGGCAGAAGCAGTTGAACCGGAATCAGAAGAAGCAGCTGAACCAGAAACAGAACTGACAGAAGAATCCGAGCCGGAAGCAGAAATAGAACCCGAGGGCGAATCTCAGTTGGAAGAAGCAGAACCCGAAAAGAAAAAGGGCTTTTTTGCGAAGATTCGGGACGGTCTGCGAAAGACCAAGGACGCAATGGTTTCCCGTATGCAGCAGGTGCTGGGCGGCTTTACCAAGATCGACGACGACCTGTTTGATGAGTTGGAAGAAACCATGATCACCAGCGATCTGGGACCGGAAACTTCTGTACAGATCTGTGAAACCCTGCGGAAACGCGTCAAGGAACGGGGTGTCAAGGATCCGCAGGAGATCATGGGCATGATTCAGGAGATCATCGGTGAGATGCTGGGTGAGGACCAGACACTGGAATATCCCACCCAGCCTACCATTGTCATGGTAATTGGTGTCAACGGTGCCGGAAAGACGACCACGATCGGCAAGCTTTGCCACCAGCTGAAAGGCGAGGGCAAAAAGGTGCTGGTGGCTGCGGCGGATACATTCCGTGCTGCGGCAATTGATCAGCTGGAAGTCTGGACACAGCGTGCCGGCGTGGACATCGTCAAGCATGCAGAGGGCTCTGATCCTGCATCGGTGGTGTATGATGCCATTGATGCCGCCAAGGCACGGGGCTGTGACGTGCTGATCTGCGACACCGCCGGACGGCTGCACAACAAGAAGAATCTGATGCAGGAGCTGGCGAAGATCAACCGCATCATCGAAACCAAGGCAGAGGGCTGCCATCGGGAAATCCTGCTGGTACTGGACGCTACCACCGGACAGAACGCGGTCAATCAGGCACGGCTGTTTCAGGAAGTGGCAGACATTTCCGGCATCGTGCTGACCAAGCTGGACGGTACTGCCAAGGGCGGTATCATCGTATCCATTCGCAACGAACTGGGCATTCCGGTGAAGCTGATCGGCGTGGGCGAAAAGATCGACGATCTCCAGCCGTTCCACGCACAGGATTTTGTCCGTGCCCTGTTTGAACCTACGGAGGAATCACTATGAAGAAGATTGTCATTGCATCGAATAACGCCGGAAAGCTGCGGGAGATCCGTGCGATCCTTGCCCCCTTCGGGCTGGACGCAGTTTCCCAGAAAGAAGCCGGCTTTGATGCGGAAGTAGAAGAAACCGGTACTACCTTTGCAGAGAATGCAGCACTGAAAGCCCATGCGGTTCACGAAGCCCTGCACTGTGCCGTCATTGCAGATGACAGCGGACTGCTGGTAGACGCACTGGACGGAGCACCGGGGGTATACTCGCACCGGTTTGCCGGCGAAAATGCCACTGATGCCCAGCGTTGCGAAAAGCTGCTGGAACTGCTGAAAGACACTCCCGCAGAAAAACGTACTGCACGGTTCCAGTGCGTGCTGTGCTATGTGAATGCGGCAGGGGAGGAGCAGTTCTTCTCCGGCGTTTGCGAGGGTGTGATCGGAACTTCTCCCAGAGGGGAAAATGGCTTCGGCTATGATCCGGTTTTCTGCGTAGGCGAACAGACCATGGCAGAAATGACTGATGCAGAGAAGAACCAGATCAGCCACCGGGGCAAGGCATTGGAACAGCTGGAAGATTTTTTCAAAACTTTATAAATTCAAGGCTCATAAAAATGATTAAGGAGAAAAATTGATGTTGACAAGTAAACAACGGGCGACCCTGCGGGGCATCGCCAGCACATACGAAACCATTTTTCAGGTGGGAAAAGGCGGTATCAGCGATACACTGGTGCAGCAGGTCAGCGATGCTCTGCGGAAACGGGAACTCATCAAGATCCACGTACTGGACAACTGTCCGCTGAGTGCCCGTGAAGCCGCAGAGGAACTGTCGGAAAAGACGGAATCCGATGTGGTACAGGTCATCGGCAGCCGGCTGGTTCTGTTCAAGCGGAATCCGAAAGAACCGGTCATTAAATTCTGATGCAGCGAATCGGATTGTTTGGCGGCAGCTTTAACCCCATTCACAACGGGCACCTGCATCTGGCACAGACTGCCAGGGAAAGTCTGGGGCTGGATCAGGTTGTGCTGATCCCCGCCAATGTGTCGCCGTTCAAGCAGCAGAATCCGGACATGGCTTCCGGTGCAGACCGTCTGGCGATGTGCCGTCTGGCAGCGGAAACGCTGCCCTTTTGCACGGTAGACGGCTGCGAACTGGAACGTGCCGGTGTCAGCTATACCGTGGACACCGTGCGGCTGTTCCGGAACCGGTATCCCGAAGCAGAACTGGTGCTGCTGGTGGGCAGCGATATGTTTCTGTCATTTCCGAAGTGGCACTGCTGGCAGGAGATTCTGGAAATGGCAGCACTGGGCGTGGTGTCCCGCATGGACGGGGACATGGCGGAACTGGAGGCACAGAGAGCATTTTTATTGCAATATGGCAAAATTTTTTTGTGCCCTGCTGAGGTTTGCACGGTATCTTCTACAAAAATTCGCAGGAATCGAAAAAATCATGCAGATTTTTCTTGCTATTTACCGCAAAAAGTAGTACAATATATAGTATCTCATAATTTATATGCATAAGGCAATACCGCACAAAGAGCGTCTGGCGACTTTGCACGCCATCTGCTTGCAAATTTTCCGTCATATTTCACAAAAATGCTCGTGAATACATCCAGTATTCACTCCGCTTTTTGTTTCATCTGACGAAAAATTTGACGACGCATCTGTCGCACAATCTTTGTGTGGTATTGCCCTAAGATGTTCCCGAGGAAAGGAGCCCGCATTTTTCATGGAGTCACTGGAACAATATGACGAATATCTGAAAGCCCGTCTTTCGCAAAAACGCTATATCCATTCCAAAAATGTTTCGGAGGCCAGTGCGATGCTGGCAGAGAAATTTGGCGGCACAGATGTGGAAACCGCCCGTTTTGCCGGTCTGGTACACGATATTTGCAAGGAAGAACCGGAGGACGTACAGTACACGCTGATGATGCAGTCCTCTATGGACGTGTGCATGGAAGAACGCAAGGCATTCAAGGTTTGGCACGGCATTGCCGGTGCGGAACTGCTGCGGACGAAATTCGGTGTGACTGATGAAGATGTGCTGCATGCAGTACGGTTTCACACCGTGGGCAGAGCCGGCATGTCCAATCTGGAAAAGATCGTCTATCTGGCAGATATGATCTCTGCGGAACGGGATTATCCCGATGTGGACGTGATGCGGGAAAAGGCAGCAGAAAGCCTCAATGCCGGCATGGCATATGCCTTGAAATATTCCCTGATGAAGCTGGTGCGGCGGGAAGCACTGATCCCGCACCATACAGTAGAAGCCTACAACGAAGTTTTAACGGAGCTGCAACAGCAGGAAGGATGATTATTGCAGATGAGCAGAAAAAACTACTCAGATGAACACGGCTACTATGCCCCCAGAAAACGAAAGAAAAACAGCCCGCGGGATATTGCTGTTATGGTTGCGGCAATCGTAGTCAGCGTTGTGCTGATCCTGCTGATGGTCCTGAATGCACCGATCATCAACTTTAAAAAGCTGGAAGGAACGACCTTGACCACCCAGCAGGTTTCGATCATGAAGTACTGGAAACTGTGGCAGCCGCTGGTAGATAAGGAGGGTACGCTGGCAAAGGTGGACTCTAACGATGCGGCACTGAACCTGAAAAGCGATCTGGATTCGGATGTAAATGACGGACTGGATTTGGAGCAGACCATTGAGGGACAGTATACCATCTTGTTTCTGGGCATGGACGAAAGCGGCGAATTGTCTGATGTAGACTGGGTATTGCAGTTCGACCTGATAGCAGGCAGCATGAACATTCTGCAAATTCCCCGTGACTCCTACATGCCGGATTATGCTTCCTATTCCACCACAAAGTTCAACAGCATTTATCACAGCGGACAGGAAACCGGCGTAACACCGATCCAGCGTGTGGTCAATGCCATTCAGGAAAACTTCTGCATCTATGTCGATGCTTATGTGAAACTGAACTGCGTGGATATTGCCAATATTGTGGATTCTGTCGGCGGCATTCCCATTACGCTGCCGGAGCAGATCACCTATGAAGCAGATAAGATTCTGCCGGCAGGAGAACAGACCCTGAACGGTCAGCAGTCCGAATGGTTTGTCCGGTTCCGCCACGGCTATGCCGAAGGGGACATCGGACGCGTTAAGGCACAGCGGATCTTCCTTGCAGCAGCAATGGAGAAAATGCTGAACATGAGCCAGACGGAACTGATGAGTGCCATGCAGAAGATCTATAAGAACCAGTGGATCGCTACCGATCTGTCGCTGGAACAGATCAGCATGGTGGCAGACTTTGCCTCACAGCGTCTGACTATGGACAATGTCAACGTGTTTATGGTGCCGGGAGAAGGAGCAACTTACTATCCGGGGGACGGTTCTTCCCAGTCGGTGTATTCTATTCACAAGTCTGCAACTGTGGATCTGCTGAACCAGTATTTCCGCCCCTATCAGAACGAGATCTATCCGGAGGAAAGCACCATTGTGGAACTGGTGCCGGAGGGCGAGTATCTGGCAAGAGATTATGATGACACACAGGAAAATCTCGGCGACATCAACAAGGGCGACAGCAATGACGGAGCACAATAAGAACCTGTCTTCACAAGCGTATACACGTGTCTTTTCGGCAAATTTTGCTGCATACTGCGTAAAAAACACTTGTCGGGCGACAGCCCGCCTGCGTATTTTTTCCTTGTCTGCAACAAAATTATGCTCGAAAATCCATATATATTTCTTGTGAAGACAGGCTCTAAGAATGAGAAAGGAACAAATATGACGCAGCAGGAAATTTTGGAAATCATTGTAAAAGCACTGGACAGCAAGCGTGCCGAAGATATTCAGGTGCTTCGGGTGCATGACCTGACCATTCTGGGTGATTACTTCATTATCGCCAATGGTACCAGTACCACCCACACACGGACACTGGCAGATGAAGTGGAATATCAGCTGTCGGAAAAAGGCGTAGAACCGCTGCACCGCGAGGGCCGCGGAAACGGCTCCAACTGGGTGGTGCTGGACTATGCCGATATTATCGTACACGTGTTCTGCAAGGACACACGGGAATTCTACCAGCTGGAACGTCTGTGGGCAGACGGGGAACCGGTAGACATTTCTCAGTGGACAAAGCCAAACGGCATTGCGTAAGAGCATACCGCACAACAGGAAAGGATTTGGTATCATGGAAACCACAGGAAGAAAATGGGTATTCGGGATCGGACTGTATCTCATCATCAAGGGTGCTCTGAACCTGATTCTGGGGTTCAGCATGTCGAATCTGGTGATGCTGATTGTAAGCGTTGTGGCATTGGTGCTGATGCTGAACCGCGTTCCCTACATCAATTACATTGTCGCCGTTTTTCTGGCACTGATGTTCCTGATGCATGTGGGGAGCAATATCAGCAATCTGGGCAGCCAGTGGATCTATCTGCTGGAAGGACTGCTGGATCTGGGTGCAGCAGCCGTGCTGGTGTTTGAAAAGAATGTCAAGGCATTTTTCGGTAAGTAAATTATATTCAAAGGAATGATAAATACATGAGCAACAAATATGATTTTGCCTCTGTCGAACCAAAGTGGCAGAAGTATTGGGAAGAGCACGGCTCGTTCCGTGCGAGCGAGGATCACACCAAGCCGAAGTTCTACGCACTGGTAGAGTTCCCGTATCCCTCCGGTCACGGCATGCATGTCGGACACATCAAGGCATATTCCGGTCTGGAAGTTGTCAGCCGGAAACGCCGCATGCAGGGCTACAACGTGCTGTTTCCTATCGGCTTCGATGCTTATGGTCTGCCGACAGAGAATACCGCGATCAAGACCGGTGTACACCCGCGGAAGGTCACCGATGACAATATCGTCAAATTCACCGGACAACTCAAGCGTGTCGGCTTCTCTTTCGACTGGTCGAGAGTGATCGATACCACTGACGAAAAATACTACAAGTGGACACAGTGGATCTTCCTGAAGATGTTCGAAAAGGGACTGGCATTCCGCGACAAGACACTGGTCAACTACTGCCCCAGCTGTAAAGTAGTCCTGTCCAACGAGGACTCACAGGGCGGCAAGTGCGACATTTGTCACAGCGAGATCGTCCAGAAGACCAAGGAAGTCTGGTATCTGCGGATCACCGAGTATGCAGACAAGCTGCTGCAGGGTCTGGAAGAAGTGGACTATCTGCCGAATGTCAAACTCCAGCAGCAGAACTGGATCGGCAAGTCTACCGGTGCATTTGTCAACTTTGCTGTCAAGGAACATGCAGACGAAAAGCTGCGGATCTATACCACCCGTCCGGATACCCTGTACGGTGTCACCTTTATGGTTATTGCTCCGGAGCACCCGATCATTCAGAAGTACCGCGACAGCATTGCCAATATTGCAGAACTGGACGCATACAAAACGGAATGTGCGAAAAAGAGCGAGTTTGAACGGACGCAGCTGGTAAAGGATAAGACTGGTGTCAAGATCGACGGACTGACTGGCATCAATCCTGTTACCGGCAAGGAGATTCCAATCTACATTTCCGACTATGTTATGATGGGTTATGGTACCGGTGCCATTATGGCAGTGCCGGCACACGATACCCGTGACTATGATTTCGCCAAGAAGTTCGGCATCGATATTATCGAAGTCATCAAGGGCGGTGACATCTCTAAGGAAGCCTATACCGGTGATGGTGAAATGGTGAATTCCGGTATCCTCAACGGCATCACCAACAAGAAAGATGCCATTGCGAAGATGCTGGAAGTGCTGGCAGAAAAGGGCTGCGGCGAAAAGGGCGTACAGTACAAGATGAAGGACTGGGCGTTCAACCGTCAGCGTTACTGGGGCGAACCGATCCCCATCGTGTACTGCCCGAAGTGCGGCATGGTGCCGGTACCCTATGACCAGCTGCCGCTGCGTCTGCC
>OAWJ01001581.1_pt1 | contig 11902 bp, 3 predicted proteins | sample 1517021 | NCBI WGS metagenome assembly OAWJ01 (sample SAMEA2580121, study PRJEB22360) | human gut metagenome | biome: human gut; feature: human-associated habitat; material: faeces | place: Denmark | collected 2008/2010
ATACTACCATAGGAGGCTTATTGATTCATATTTACAGACTTTTTCTTACACACTCAAATAATTGCTTTTTCATTTTCTGATGTGGAACATTTTACTTGCTTGACAGTTTAAATCCAAAAATTTGTTTCAAATTACATACATTTTTCTCTTGCCATTTTTGCTAAGAAACGGATATCTTCTATGTATTTCTCCATTACTTCAATCCAAGATGTTCTAAGGTACGCAAAAAAGTATACTTAAATCCATGCTCCTTGTAACAACGTATTCCTCCCCGAATTTTTCGTGGACCCCAGGTTATACCTCTACCAAGTCTGAAAGACACTGAATTTCGCATACAATTAAAATCATAATTTAACCGTCCGCACTCTCGTGATAACGCTTCAGCCATCTTCTTTAATTCACCATTATTCTTCTGCAATTTGCTAATTATCTCTATCTTTTTTCTGTTTTCGCAAACTTCGCTATCAAGCAGTCTCTTCACTGAATCCCTTGCTTGAGATAGCGTTCGGATCTCTGCTTGCAATTCTTCATTATTTGTCTGCAATTGATCAAGCCTCTCTTTATGGCCTTGCAAATCCATTTCTAATCGGCTGACATCCTCTACATAGTTTTTATTTTTACTTACTTCATCATTCAGTTTCTTCTCTATATTATTTTTCGATGCATTGACTTCTTGTATCTTTTTATTACTCGACTCATCATGAATCCTAAGCCTGTCAATAAGACTGTCAAAAATGGCTTTCCGAAAAAATCCGACCCCTAAATTTCTATTTTCACCAAAATATCTAAATATATTAAAAAGTTGTATATCATTTCCGTTCTTAGAACAATTTATTTGCCAGAGGCTGTTCGATTGTGTATCCGGAACATATTTCAGAGCTTTATTCTTTTGTGCAAGTACTACAGGCGTACCGCAAAGCACCTGCATAATTTTCAACCATAAATCATCTGCATAAATAGTGCATTTTCGGATTGCCTTTTCATTAAAAATCTCCTCATCCATAACATGAGGCGGAAACAAAGTTCCTGCACCGCTTGTTGCAAAGAGCTGCATAGAAGGCCGATTTAAAATCCCCGAATACTCTTTTTTCCACTCCGAATAAGGTTTGATACACTCCATCTCATTTTCAACCATTAAATGTGTTCTAACTGCAGATACGGCTTCCGGATAACGCAAGTAGGATTTAAACAAAGTATCTACCATGGAATCCTCATAAATCAAATCATCATCAACTGTAATAATTAACGCTTCAGGAAACCGCCGCATTGCATATAAATATTTTTTATGGGACTTCATATTTCCATCACACCAAATAATTTCCAATCCGGCAGGAACATATGCCAGCAAGTCTTTCGGTAAATCTTCCTCCCCATTAGGAAATTCATCTTTAGATAACCATAAGAAAATTTTATCCGCTTTTCGCGTCTGGTTAAATAAAGACTCAAGCGCTATATGTACATTAGCTATTCTGGGCGGATATGAAGTCATAGATAGAATGATTTGAGGTGCATAATGATAATCCCCTTTCTCTATGGCCTTTTCCCGGCACTCTATCATTCTTTTTTTTGAATCGGTTTTTGTTATCAGTAGCCCTTCATCACCAAGAAATAACGGATAACTGCTGAATACTGCCCCCATTTCCTGATAATACTCTACATATTCTTTTCCAGACGGCGGTCCGGCATACCGGTCAATCCCTACAAATAAATTATCCACCACAAAATCACGAATAGAATTTCTTATTTCTTTATAATACGGAAAGCGTTTTGCCTGTTCATCCACACCAAGCACTGCTAACACTATATTTCGTAAATTTTTTCGTTTCTTATTCGTTATACATTCAGAATCTCCAATTCTATAAAAATATAAAACTTCCGGTAAATATACCACCTTATCCGCCGCCATCACACACATAGCGGAAAAAGTAATATCATTAGTCGTTGTCAGGCACATATACTTTAAATCATTCTCAATAATCAAATCCCGCCTGATCAATTTATTCCAAGGTGTAGGATTCACAATACTGCAAATACTTTTGGGAACATCACGATAAGAAAAAGAATTATATCCGAAAGGCAGACGGTTTTTACTTAATCCGTCAAAATCCTTCCTCTCTCCTGTCACTCCATCGAACCGTAAAAAACCAAAAACAACAATATCAGCTTCCTCTTTTTCCGCTAAAAAATATGCTTTTTCCAAAAGTGAATACGAACAGCAGTCATCAGCATCCATAAAAAACAGATATTTACCTGACGACTTTTCTATCCCCAAATTCCTTGCCGCGCCTGCCCCTGCATTTTCCTGCCTGAATATCTTTATACGACTGTCTCCCTGTTGATGCTGCCGCAATATATCAGGAGAGCCATCTGTTGAACCGTCATCAACACATATGATTTCTATATCCTTAAAAGTTGAATGCTGAATGCATTCCAGACACTCTTCTAAGTATTTTTCCGCATTATATACCGGAATAATAACCGATATTTGGCATAATGAATTCATCATTTTACACTCTCCATACTCACTAACATGTCTCATATATTTATATTAACATCTAATTTCTTGCCATTCAATTAAAATCTTTTAGTATTGCTTAGATATCTAAGGATTTATACATTTCCTTCTCCTTCAAGGCAGACAGGTATATTCCGCCATGAAAAAACAGCCCCCCGGAGTCGGGTTTCCGCCTCTGACTCCGGGGGCTGTTCACGTTCGGAAAGCTGTCTTGTTTTACGTTCTTTCCTTCTTCTTATTATTCAGTTCTCATGACAGGACTTGTTCCATTCCCCTTTCAGAAGCTGTCATCCGTCTCAGAAGCTGAAGCGGATCCCTGCGTCTATCCTCCACTTGTTCGTCAGGTCGGCTCCGAAGTTTCTCGTGTAGGTCCCGTACAGGTAGGTGTTCCTGTTTATCTGCCGGCTTCCTCCTATTTCCACGTCTACCCAGCTGTCTTTCAGATCTACTTCTGTCCCGCTTGTCGGTTCTCCTTCCGCACTGAAGGTGCTCTTCACTTTCCCTCCGAATTCATGGGAAAGACCTATCTTTGCAAACAGGCTCGTTCTTTCTGTCTCTTTTCCTATCCCCAGTCCGATTCTTCCTATTACGCTGTTTATTCCGTCCTGGTGGATGTGCATTTTCTTTCCTCCTGCATAGTCGCTTACGGCGTCATAGTCTTTTCCTCTTAGGTGTCCTGCTGTCAGTTCGATGCTCGGCTCTATGTAGATGCCGTTTTCTTTCTGCATCCTCTTCCCGTATTCCATGCTCACCGATACCCCGCTTGTCTTGTACTTCCCTTCTAACCGGTGGTTCATTTCGTTGTATACGGTGTAGTCGTTCTTTATCCGGCTTCCTTTCAGGATGATGTCTATGTATTGTCCGTCTTCTTTCTGCATGGTTCCGTACAAGGAAAGGCTGGCCAGTTTTTCTTTCCCTGTCCCGTTGGCATAGGTGTCTTTTCCTGTTCCGTAGTCCAGGGCCGCCCCGATGGTCCAGTTTCCTTTTTTCTTGTCGTAGCCTGCCTGGGCTATGTTGTAGGTTTGTTTGTAGCTGGTCTTCTGTTTGTCCAGTTCGTTCTTCCCGCCCAGGTATCTGGCCCAGATTCCGTTTTCTTCTTTTCCCAGCCTTATGTCTCCCATCCGTCTTTCAAGGTCGTTGTTGTTTCCTCTCCACAGGAGGGCCGCGGCGGTCATGGCTGTCTTGCTCCCTTTCATCATCTGGGTTTCTTTGTCTCCGTAGATGATTTCGGAGGTCCTTCTCATACGGGGCGCTGTTGATGTCTTGGCTGCTGTATCTGCTGTTTTAGCTGCTGTTTCTATGGCTAATGTCTTTTTAGTTTTTGTTCCTTTCACTGTTGCCATTTTCTTTGTTTCTGCTGTTACGGATTCCGCTTTGTTTGTTTCTACGGTATAGATGGCGTTTCTTGTCATTCCCAGGCTGCCCAGGCTCGTTCTTTCTGTCTCTTTCTTCTCTCCTTTCTCTATGTATCTTCCGTTCCCTCTTTCGCTGTAGCTTATTTCTCCTGTTTTCATCACTGCCGATGATGCGGTCAGTCCTTCTGCTATGGTCACGCTTCCTTCCAGGTTTCGCTCTCCTTTCTGGTATCCTATGTAGTTCAGTTTTCTTGCCATGTTGTCCAGGGTTTTCGTTACAAGGGCTTTTTCTTCGGTTCCTGCTGTCTGGCTTGTGTTCAGTCCGCTATTGTCGGTAATCAGGTTTACACGGCTTCCTTCCTCTGCTTTTCGGATGGTGATGTCTCCTCCTTCTATGTTCCCGTTTCCGTCTTGCCCGTAGAGGATGTTTGTTTTTCCTTTGTAGTTCGTGATTCTTACGTATCCTTCTTGGCTTTCTCTCATGTCTATGTTTCCGTTTTCACTTGTCAGCCACCCGATGTCGCTTTTCCCTGTGTTTGTCCACAGGCTTCCTTCTCTTAGGGTGGTTTTCATTTTTCCTGTTACTGTTCCTGTCCCTTTCCAACGGGCTTTGTCTTTCAGTTCCAGGTTGATCATTCCGCTTCCTTCCAGATTTCCTTCAAGAAGGCTATTCTCTCCTTTCAGTACGGCTGTTATCGTGCTTCCTTTTCCTTCGCTTTTCAGTCTCCCTGTTATGGTTGTCCCGTTCTCTCCTTCTATGTAGGCCGTTCCTTTGTTTGTCGCTTCTATGTCTCCCAGTTTGTAGGAACCTTGTCTCAGTTTCACGGTTCCTCCGGCTGCTTTGACTTTGTTTCCTTCGGTACTCCCCCGGGTCAGGTTGATCTGTGCTTTATCCCACGCTTCGATGGTGCTGTTTTCTTTCAGGCTCGCTCCGGTCAGGCTTACGAGGGTTCCTTCGTTTTCCGCTTTGACGGTTCCTTTTATTTCTCCTCCGTTTCTCATCATGACTCTGGCTCCATTTTCTGCTTCCAGGCTGCTTCCGATTGTCACGGTGTCGTTGAAGTTGGCCGATGCGTTGTTCACGCTGAGCAGTCCTGTTTCTGCTTTCGCTCCTTTGGATATGTTCAAGAGGGCTTTATCTGTTACGATGATGGTGTTTGCTTTGGCTGTGATGGTGGGGACTCCTTCTTTGTCTGCCAGGAGGAGGGCTTTGGCATTTTCTCCGTTTACGCTCATGGTGTCGATGTCAAGGTTTCCTGCCATATGGAGTTTTCCCCCATTTTCTACTTTTATTTCTCTTCCTTTGATGTCTGTGTAGGCGTTAAGGGTTCCTCCTTTTATTTCCGCATCTCCTTCTTTCATGTCAAGGCGGCCTGCGGTGACGGTGACGGTGTTGGCCCCTGTCTCAAGGGCTGTTTTGTTTTCTCCGCTGTTTTTCAGTTCCATCTTTATGCTGCCGCCTTGGATGGTGATGTCTGTTTCTGCCGCGATGGGTTTTTCTGCCGTGATGGTGGTCGGGGTGAGGCCGAAGGTGTAGATCCCGTTTTTCAGCACGCCGGTGTTGACGTATACTTGGTCTTTCTCTTCGTTTCCTGTGATTCCTTCTTCATAGGCCTGAATGGTCTGGCTTCCCGGTGTCTCCGGGGTATAGAGGTACTGTCCCTGTCCGTCTGCATCTTTGTAGGTGATGTCTCCTATTCTCAGGCCGGCTGCTGATGCGGTGAGTCCTTCGGCGATTTCCACTTTGCCTGTGAGGTTTCTTTCTCCATCCTTGTAAGCAGTATAGAAGAGTTTATTTGCCAGTTTGTTCAGGGTCTCGCTGACAAGGTTCTTATCTGCCGCTTTTTCGGAAGCAGTGTTTAGGCCTTCATTGTCTGTACGCAGGGTGATAAAAGAGTTAGCTGCTGCTTTGGCAACGGTTAAGGTCCCTCCGATGATATTGGCTGCTTTGTTTCCATAAAGAGCCGCATTTTCACGTTCTTCATCATCTTTGATTTCATGTTTATAGATCACCGCGGTATTACCGCTGTAGTTCTTAATTTCTACATTGCCGGTCACACCGTTTTCACTTTCTACAATTCCTGAAGGATTTTCCGCTGTCGTTTGTCCATTCAGACTTGTACTGGTGGCAACAAATACATTCCTTCCCACCATATCTATGACGCCATTATCCGATGTGAGCCAACCGATTTTCGCATGAGCGGCCTTTCCGCTCTGGTTTGTCTGTTCCGGTGTAATAGCATTGTACCATGTGGATCCGTCTTTCAATGACAGCTGCATCTTTTCTACTATACTGAAACCATGCCAGTAAGTACGCTTTCCTGTCATCTCAATATTCATGGAACCGTTTCCGAATCCTTTCCAGAAAGCGCCATTTTTCATCTTGATATTGACCGCGCCGAAAGATCCCTGTGTCACTCCATAGCCTACTGTATCCGCATAATTACCTATCCAGTGAGAATCTTTGTCTTTCAGTCCGATATTAACCTGCCCCTTGGTTCCCATACCACCATTAGTGACGATATCACCTTCAATAACTGCCCGGTTCTCGCCGATATCGAAATCAGATACTTTGTGGACTTTAACCGTGCCGCCCATAGCGGTTCCATCTTCATTCACATAGGTACGGTTTGCAGCATTTACGTTCACAATGCCATAATTCGGCGTAGTAAATTCTCCATATGCACGGATAGCCGCCCAAGCTCCATTGATAGCCTTAATCGTACCACCGCCGATATTGATATCTGAAGCCACCGCGCTGACCGCCTCATTTGAGGAATATCCGTCAGCAGATGCCTTGCCGTCCGCTACGACATCGACCAATCCGTCAATAGTAATTTCAGAATGTTTATTTACACCTGATTCAGCCTTGATATTTCCATTCATGGTTTTAATCCCTACACCACTATTTTTATAGAGGGAACCTCCACGCAGTGTAAGAATCTTCTCTTCTTGATTTTCTCCACCATTATGAATAACCAGCTTGCCGCCGCCGTCTGCAAACAGGGCTGCTGTCATGCCGCTGCCTTTCACATTGACATTCATAGCTCCCGCGTTATTGATTTCTACTTTACCGGCAGTCTCTACCCTGTTCATAGCAGCAATAGCGGCAATTCCCGTCTGTCCCGCACCTTGGTCATATTTTGCATTTATGTTCAGTTTATTCCCATGGAGATCCATTTTGACACTATTGGAAACAACGGTGGTCGGATCATAAGTAATTTTATTTCCTTCCTCATCATACTGGGGAATGGATCCCGAAATTGCCGCATCCAAATAGCTGAACCACGGACCGAATTCAACCAGATCCCGCTTCCCCTCTGCCTTGTCTACAGTGCCGTCAATGGCAATGGTTGTCTCCGACTTCGTGAAATGGTATACACCGTCCTTAAGCACGCCTGTATCTATATACATCGTATCCCTGTCATTGCTTCCGAGGATCGCTTTTCCATACTCTGTCACGGACTGTGAATCGGCCGGTTTCTCTGCTAATTTATACTTATACTCACCCTGTCCGTCTTCTTTGTAGGCAATGCCTCCTATTTTCCTGCTTACGGCGCTGCTGGTGAGACCTTCTGCGATTTCCACAATGCCTGTAAGGTTTCTTTCTCCCTCTCTATAAGCAGTATAATACAGCTTGTTTGCCAGTTTATCCAAGGTATCGCTGACAAGGTTCCTGTCTGTGTAAACGCCGGAACCCGGATTCAGCCCATCATTATCTGTACGAAGCGTGATTGAAGATTTCTCCGCTGCTTTGGTGACAGTAAGATCACCGCCGATGATATTGGCCACTTTGTTTCCATAAAGGGCCGCGTTTTCCCGTTCCCTATCGTCTTTGATTTCATGTTTGTAGATGACAATGGTATGTCCTTTATATAAATTAATATCCAGCGGTCCGCCGGAGACTTTTGCCTCTTTCAGATTTTCGTCCACCGGATCCATATAAATATTTACATACCCATCCAGATTCTCCACTGTCAATTTTTTCTCACCGGTATGATGGATGATGCCCGCATTTTTTAAAGAATCTCCACCATGTAAATTTGTCGCGGTACTTTCTCGATCTACAACCGTGGTCTGCGTTGCATTCCATTCTTTATATATTTCAGGTTTATTATTCCATACGGCTCCATTCTTAAGCCAAATATTCTGTTCTCCGTCACCGTATGTCTGTCCATTGAAAACCGATTTGTCTGTGGCCAGCCCCATATTTATCGTACCGCCGCTCCCGTACCAAGTGGTTACTGTTGCCGCATTTCCGTTGATAACCAGCGGATTGGTACCAGCATCCTGAATATGCCCGTCTTCATCGGTAATCATATTCAGATCGATCCGTCCTTTCCCTACTGTCCACATAGAATCATAATTTTGGGCTGTAATAATCCCGCCGCCGATACTGATGTTTCCCCCACGGGCAAACAATGCTGTATTTTTATTCGTTTTAATATCCACCAAGCCTTTGATCGTGACAGAATTATCCAATTTATACCGATCCTCCGGTGTATCTTTGGATCCCCTATATCCATAAGTCTCGATGGATCGAAAATTCATTTCAAACCCAGCTGTCGGAATTCCTCCACGAATGACAACCGCATGTTCCGGTTTATTATCATTATTGATAACAACATGAGCTCCTGTCTCTGTCTTTTCGCTGGTAGATGCACGGATATTGCTTCCATAGTAATAATTCGCATTAGTCGTTATAGATATTTTCCCCGGGTTATCAATGGTAATCGTTCCCTCACGGGTCGCAAAAACAGCCGCGCTCGTCCACATAGGATACCCACCACCGCTGTGAACCGGATATGCTTCCAAATCTATATCCAAATCATGCCCATGCATATCAATAGTATATGACGGTCCGTTATGCGGATCCGCAGACTTAAACGTCCCCCACCCCTGTGAAGGTGTTTCCCATTCATGTCCATAGTTTGTGACAGCGCCTAAATAGGTTGATTTATCTCCCAAATCCGTCTTCTTGACCAGAATATAGCCGTCATTATTGAAATTATAAGTTTTCGTATTGGCATCATATATATCCTTATATGCTTTATCATCATCAATGTAACCGGTGATTATATCACTGTAAGGCTTGATTACTTTTCCCAGATATGCCTGTCCGGTCTCCTCATCAAAAGACAGCCTTGCCATAAAACGGGCTATGGAAGAGGATGTCAGTCCCTCCTGAATCTCTACGGTGCCCGTCAGATTTCTTTCCCCCGCAGCATAATTGGAGTAAATCAGTTTATCTGCCAATGACTGCAATACCGCATTAATTTGATTTGCATTTGTTATGTCGATCCCATCCACTGAGGTTGCCAATGTAATGGTAGAATCTACTTTACTCATTACAGTATGCGCTTCATCCCCAAAACCAATCCCCTCAGAATAAATACTTAATGGTTCTGCTGCTATAATTTTTATATTTCCACCAATAAGTTTCGTTGGTTCACTGCTGTCGTGCTGATACACAAAAGTACCATTCCCTGCATATTTAGCGATATCTACATTGTACTTCCCCATATTCATGTAGCCGCGGTTAACAGACGAAGCACTTCCTATAAATCCTCCTAAATGAATATCTGATATATTATTTGGACTCCACATCCCGTTGTTATCTACGGTAATAACTGTATTATCAGATGTAACGGCGCCTTCCCAGTTTCCTCCCGCTATGCTGATACTCCCTGAACTTTTGTGATCTCCTTTCCATTTGCCTTTGATAACGGCATCCACATTACCTTCCAGATCCGTTTCTAAAGTTCCGGTAGATGTCAGCTTGATTTTACTTTTTTTATCACTGTCTGTTTTAATGCTTTTTATCGTACCGGATAAATCACCCAATATAATCGATCCGCCCTTTTCCGCATAAATTGTATCTTTTCCGCTTGCCATTACATTAAGCGAATTCAATTCAATGATTCCCCCGTCATGCGCATAAGCAGCATATCCATTGGGAGAGGAGACGGTCAGATTTGAGCCTTTATTTCTAATATCTTCAAAAGTAATGATTTTACCATTTTTTCCTGCTTCTATGCCTATGGTACTATGACCTTTCAAATCAAATGACAGTCTGCCGTCAAGTTTAACCGTACTCACCGTATCCGCCAGTTCACTGGCAGCATAAATACCTGTAGAAGACGTACTCCCGACCACACGGAAAGTCGCTTGAGGCTCTCGAATTGTAATTATGGAATCAGTATTATTCAATACGCCATATGCCTCGGAACCTAAATAAGAGGAAGAATCAATGATACCGATAACTTCTTTATTATCTGCAAAACTATACGAAGAGTTTCCGTCCACATTACTGATGCCGACATTTTTTGCCTCCGTGGAACGAATAACCGCATATTTATTATCTGCGGATGCCTCTTTTATTTCCACGTTGATTTTAAAGGCGGCACCTCTATTGAGAAAAATACCGTCTTCATTAAAATCATATTCTGTAACTGCCGGATTCCCCGTATTTATGACAGCACTGGAAAAAGACCCTTCACTTAAATTACCAAGTCTTCCCGCTGCATTATGGCTTTCTTTATATACCCAGTCATCATCAAACTCCACGGCATATCTGCGCAAAAGCTTATCACCGTCAAGGATTTCCACACATGGATATACCATGTACCGTGATGTTTCCAAATGATTAGTCATTTTCTCGACCAGCTGCTTTGCCACTTTTTTTACAGTACTTGCAGACAGATCGGGCAAATCTGATGCCTGAATTTGCAAATGTGCAGTAAAATAATCCGATGTTGTATCTACCGCAATTGTACCGCCAATAATACTTTGAGATACATTATCCCATTTATATATATAATTATTTTCAATTTTGGAGGTAGCCGATACATGAATCCCGTCCAGATTCTCACTGCTCGTCATATCGACTGTAACAGCACCAGCATTTATTCCTCCGGATATCCATCCCCCTGCGAACAGCATCGCCACAATACCATTTCTTAATACTTTTTTCCCTGCACCTGACATATGATCCTCCTTATAATCAAAAATATAACATAAATAAAATAGCAAGGGCATAAGAAGACATAGTGTTCTTAATATAAATAAAACCAACTAAAGGTCAATTCATGTACCTTGACTTATGCACCGCAAGCCATGTCAATCTCATAGAAAACAGGCGGTACGCTGACTTAGTTCCTCACATCATCATGTCTTTGTGAGAGAAATTCCATGATAATACTCCCCATACAGTTGCGGCACAGCTCCGGATTTTCACCGGATTCACCACTTGTTTTTCAAGCCTATATAATTTTGTTTTCATCCATTATTCTTTAGATTATATTCTTCTTTCTTTTTTTATTCAATCTTTCATCTATTCTTCCTCATATTCATTTTACATGGATTTATTCTATGCCATAAGATTAACTCATAATATATTTGTTTTGACCACACATTGTTCATCAATATATCAATATGCTCAAAAAAGAACTGCCTTCCCACACTCAGGAAAGCAGTCCTTTCGTTTCTTATTATTCAGTTCTCATGGCAAGGCTTTGTCTCCTTCCCCTTCCGGAAGCGGTCCGTTCCTCAGAAGCTGAACCGGATCCCTGCGTCTATCCTCCATTTGTTCGAAACATCGGCTCCGAAGTTTCTCGTGTAGGTCCCGTACAGGTACGTGTTCCTGTTCACCAGAAGGCTTCCTCCTATTTCCACGTCTACCCAGCTGTCTTTCAGGTCTACTTCTGTTCCGCTCGTCGGTTCGTTTTCCGCACTGAAGGTGCTCTTCACTTTTCCTCCGAATTCATGGGCCAATGCTATCTTCGCAAACAGGTTGCTTCTTTCTGTTTCTTTCCCTATCCCCAGTCCGATTCTCCCTATCACGCTGTTTATTCCGTCCTGGCGGATGTGCATTTTCTTTCCTCCTGTATAGTCGCTTACGGCGTCATAGTCTTTTCCTCTTAGGTGCCCTGCTGTCACTTCGATGCTCGGGTCTATGTAGAAGCCGTTTTCTTTCTTCATCCTCTTCCCGTATTCCATGCTCACCGATACCCCGCTTGTCTTGTACTTCCCT
>OAWJ01001598.1_pt1 | contig 11773 bp, 2 predicted proteins | sample 1517021 | NCBI WGS metagenome assembly OAWJ01 (sample SAMEA2580121, study PRJEB22360) | human gut metagenome | biome: human gut; feature: human-associated habitat; material: faeces | place: Denmark | collected 2008/2010
AAACTAATCTGATATTTTATATGTATAGTAATTAAATTTTTGATGAAAATTTTATTATTTTTAGTGTTTTAGTGTTGGTTTTAGAATCCCTTATAAAACTGTGTGAAAGGTAGGTACTACTAAATGAATCGTATTTATAGGGTAATTTGGAGTCAGGTACGGGGCGCATATGTCGTTGTATCTGAAATTGCAAAAAGCCATACTCGTGGCTCCAAAAGCTTTGTTAGTAATTCCGCTAAAGCTACGGTAAAAGTTGGCTTGGCGGCTATGGTTTTAACCTGCGGTAGTGGGTTGATTTCGGGTGTTCAGGCAGAATCTGATCGAGGGGTTGCTTTAACACCAGCTAATGCGGATCCTGCGGATCCTAAGGAACATACTGCGGGCGGTGTGACATGGTTAACACCAAAACCTGGTGCACCAACTATTAATATGTTTGACTATAATACGCCAGGGAATAAAGGACAAGGTTACTTATATACCAATAACAAGGTATTTGGTATCCAAATTGGTAATAAGGCTAGTGCACGTGCTGATGATGGATCTGTATCTGGTATTTCTATCGGCGATTATTCTAACTCTCGTGGATTGGGTGTGGCCCTTGGTCATTATGCACAGTCCAACGATATTGGCTCTCTTGCGATAGGTGCAGCTACAAAAGCGGATGGATTCAACTCCTTGGCGATGATGCGTCAAGCTTACGCAGGAGAACAATATGCGGCAGCAATCGGTACAGCAGCATCCGCACAGGGTAAAGCTAGTTTGGCCATGGGTCACTCTGCATTGGCAACAGGTGAGCAATCTATTGCTATCGGCTCTGCAAATCCAACACCAATGAAGGATGATAAAGGCACAAAATATACAGCATATGACGGAAGTACTAATACCCAAGCTAACGCTGCTCGTGCAATCGCTATCGGTCAAGGTGCTAAATCAAATACTGTAGATAGTGTTGCTATGGGGACAGGTGCTAATGTAGCAGCAGGTACAAATTATAAAGGTGAAGGTTATGTAAGCGGCGTAGCCATCGGTAATCATGCGACATCTCAAGGTATTCAAGGCGTGGCTATCGGTAACGGTGCAGCACATTATCGTGATAACGGGGTTGCTCTTGGTAACAATGCCAAAACTCGTGCAATGGACGGCATTGCTATTGGTAATAATGCTGAATCCGGTATTCAAAATGACCCTCAATATAGAGTAAATAACTCCGTTGCTGTAGGTAATTCTGCGCGTGCTCATGGTGGTTCCGGCGTGGCATTGGGTAATGATACGTATGCATTGGGCGGATCTTCTGTAGCAGCCGGTAATGCTGCATGGGCATTGGGTGAACGTTCTACAGCTATCGGTAACAATGCTCATTCTGAAGGTTACGGCTCTATTGCTATGGGGCGTGAAGCTAGTGCTTTGAGCACTCAAGATGGGGACAAGAAAAATGTTGTGGCTATCGGTGATGATGCACAAGCAACTGGTTCTCGTTCCATCGCATTGGGCGTAAGCGCTCAAGCAGGTACATTAGAACGTGTACGTGATCGTAGTGTTTATAAAGATAATCCTGAATTAATCACTAAACTTAAAGCTCAAAAAGAAGTAACAGATGCTGTAGCAATCGGTAGTGAAGCAAGTGTTCAAGCCAACGAAGGCTTAGCTCTCGGTAGCAATGCGACAGTAAATAACGTTCGTGGTGTTGCGTTAGGTGCTAAATCTGAAACAGCGGCCCCTGTGAGCACTGCTAGTGAAACTATTAACGGCTTAAAATATAACTATGCCGGTGGTACTGCTGATTCCACAGTTAGCGTTGGTAACAATTCTACAAAACGTACAATCACTAACGTAGCTGCTGGTCGTGTGAATGCACAATCTACAGATGCTATTAATGGTAGCCAATTATATGGTGTTGCTAATGCAGTGGGCAATGTAGCTAACAGCACTAAGAATATCTTGGGCGGTAATGCTAAGGTTGACCAAAACGGTACTATCACTATGACTAACATTGGTGATACAGGTAAAAATACCGTTCATGAAGCAATTCAATCCGTAAATCAAGGTTGGGAACTTCAAGTTGACGGTAGAAAGCTAAAAGATGTAAAAGCGCCTAATCGTACAGTTAACTTTAAAGCTGGTAAAAATATTGCATTAGAAGGCTCCGGAGATAATGTTACGGTTGCAACTGTTGATGACGCAAGCTTCAACTCCGTTACAACAGGTAATGTATCCATGAGCACAAGAGGTATCAATGCTGGCGGTAATCAAATCACTAATGTAAAATCCGGTGGCGATACATTAACAAATGCGGCTAATATCGGTGATATCTCTCGTATTGCGGCTAAATACGATAAATACTTACAACGTGGTGCTGCTACTTATGAAGCAAACGGTAATGGCAAGATTAACATGACCGGTACAAACGGTTTGACTGCTGAAGTAACAGGTTTGAAAAATACTTATGTTACATCCGGTACAGTATCCAATGACGGTAAAAGATTGACATTGACACGTAATGACAATCAAACATTCGATGTTGATATCTCTAAAATCTCTAACGGTCTTTCCAAAACTGACTACCGCTTGATTGCAAACCCTGCAGCTGGTAGCAACGGTGAATATAAAGTAGCTGCTGATGGTAGCATGACATTGACTGTTGCTGATGCTGACGGTTCCAACCCTAAACAAGTTAAGTTGACGAACCTTGCTTCTAAAGAGCAACAAGATATTAATACTACTAATATCACAAATAACACTAATAAAATCGCTAAAGGCTTGAGCTTCCAAGGCGATAATAATGTTAAAATCAATAAACAACTTGGCGATACTTTAGGTATTACTGGTGGCGCTACAGGTGCTTTATCTGACAACAACATCGGTGTTGTAGCTAAAGACGGCAACCTTAATGTTAAGTTGGCAAAAGACCTAACAGGTTTGAACAGCGTAACTGCAGGTTCTGTTCGTGTAGGTAAACATAGCGACAATAAAAACTATGTAACTGGTTTGGACAACAAAGAATGGAATGTTCAAAACCCTACAATCACATCTGGTCGCGCAGCAACTGAAGATCAGTTGAAGAAAGTGTCTGATGAAATCAAGACTACTAATGCAGCGAAAACAGATTACCGTTTGATTAACAATACAAATTCTGCAGATGGTTCTTACTCTGTAGAAAACAACAAAGTTGATTTAAAAGTTAAAGATGAAGCTCATCCTAACAACCCTGCTAATACGGTAACAATCAACAATATCGCATCCAAAACTGAATTGGATAAATTGACAGAACGTGCTGTTAAATATGATCTTAATGGTACAACTGTTAATAAAAACAAGGTTACTTTGGAAGGCCAAGGCGGTACTACAATTACTAACTTGAAAGCCGGTGAAGTATCCTCTACTTCTACAGATGCTGTAAATGGTAGCCAATTGCATGATGTAAAAATCGAAGCAGGCAAACATTCAAAAGTAACTGTTTCCGATGATAACCTCAAATTGACAACGACTCCTGCTACAAGCACTGAAGGTGCTAAATATGATCTTCGTTTGAACAACAAAGTGACATTGGGTAGCGGTAACAATCAAGTAGTTCTTGATGGTACTGCAGGCAGAGTGACTGCTGGTGCTGTTGTAATGGGTGCTCAAACTGTTCAAAATACGAAAAATGCAAGCGAAACTGGTAATTATGTAACTAACTTGAGCAATAAAAACTGGGATTCCACATCTATCGTATCCGGTCGTGCTGCGACTGAAGATCAGTTGAAAAAAGTTAGCGAACAAATTACTCAACAAGGTAGCAGTGCAACTGACTATCGTCTTGTAAGAAACTCCAGCGCTGACGGCTCTTATAAGGTAAACGACAATGGTGAAGTATCCTTGACTGTAGAGGATAAAAACCATGCAGGCGTTAAAGAACAAGTTACAATCAATAACATTGCATCCAAATCTTCTGTAGATAAATTGACAGATCGTGCTGTTAAATATGACATCAATAACGGTGTTGTTGATAAAACTAAGGTAACATTGGAAGGTGCGAACGGTACTACTATTACAAATGTAAAAGATGGTGCTGTAACAGCTACATCCACAGATGCTATCAACGGCAGCCAATTGTTCAAAACTAAAGAAGAATTGATTAATAAAGGCATGAAATTCGGTGCTGACTCCGGTAACGTAATTAACAAAAAACTTGGTGAACAAGTAAACGTTAAAGGTGGCATCACAGAAGCATCCAAATTGACTACAGAAGACAATATCGGTGTTGTATCTGATGGTTCTAACGACTTGAAAGTTCGTTTGGCAAAAGACCTTAAAGGTTTGAATAGCGTAACTGTAGGCGATACAAAAGTTACTTCTAACGGTGTAACTATCAGCAACGGTGCTACAAACAATGCATCCGTATCCCTTACTAAATCCGGTTTAGATAATGGTGGTAACAAGATTACTAACGTTGCTCGTGGTACAATCGACAGCGATGCAGTAAACTTGGCACAATTGAAAGAAGTATCCAACAGTGCATCTGCAGCTAATACGAAAGTAGCTGAAGGCAAAAACATTAAAGTTGATGAAAGTATCGACAATGTAACTAAAGCTAAAACATATACTGTAGGCTTGAAAGATGAAGTAACATTAGGCACAGGTAATACAGTTATCAATATTAACGGTACAACAGGTATCGTGAAAGCTGGTACTGGCGATAATGCTGTGACTATTAACGGCACAAATGGTACTATCAACTCCGGTAAAGTGACTATCAATGGTACTACAGGTACTGTTAATGAATTGACTAACAGAACTTGGAACCCTAAAGCTATTACTAATGGTCAAGCTGCAACAGAAGATCAATTGAAAGTAGTAGACAATAAAATTGATACTACAAAAACTGAAATCGTAGAAAAAGGCTTGAATTTCCAAGGCGATGCAGGTACTGCAATTCATAAAGACCTTGGTCAAACATTGAAAATCTCTGGCGGTCAAGCTGATGCATCTAAACTTTCAGAAAATAACATCGGCGTAGTTAATAACAACGGCGTATTGAATGTTAAACTTGCTAAAGATTTGACAGGCTTGAACAGCGTAACAACTGGTGCTACAACTATTAACAACAATGGTTTGACAATCGGTGGTAACACATTTGTTACAAGCAACGGCTTCAATGCTAACGATACTCAAATCACAAACGTGAAAGCTGGTACAGAGGATAACCACGCAGTTAACCTTAAACAGTTGAAAGAAGTATCTAACAACGCAGCTGCAGCTAAAACTGTTGTAAAAGCTGGCAAAAACATCAATGTAACTGATTCTGAAGATCCACTTACTAAAGCTAAAACTTACACAGTTGGTTTACAAGACACAGTAACATTGGGTTCTGGCAATACAGCTGTTAACATCGACGGTACAAAAGGTATTGTGAAAGCCGGCGAAGGCAACAATGCTGTGACTATCAACGGTACAAACAGCACAATTAATGCTGGTAACGTAGCGATTGACGGTGTAACAGGCAATATCAATTCCGGTAAAGTTCTTGTTAACGGTGCTAAAGGTACTGTAAACAACTTAACAAATATCACTTGGGATGCTGACCATATCACAAGCGGTCAAGCTGCAACAGAAGATCAATTGAAAGTTGTTGATAAGAAAATTACTGACAATGGTAGTAACTTGACTAAGAAGGGCTTGAACTTCAAAGGCGATGACGCTACAAGCATTCATAAAGATCTTGGCGAAACATTAGATGTTGTAGGTGGTACTTCCGATAAAGCTAAATTGTCTGACAATAACATCGGCGTGGTATCTGAAAACGGTAAGTTGAATGTTAAACTTGCTAAAGAGTTGACTGGCTTAACAAGTGTAACAACTGGTGCTACAACAATTAATAACGAAGGTTTAACAATTGGTGGTAATAAATTCGTTACAGCTAACGGTTTTGATGCTAACAACACACAAATCAAAAACGTAAAAGCTGGTACTGATGGTAATGATGCAGTTAACTTGAATCAATTGAACGAAGTTAAAAATGCGTCTAACACTACAGTAGAAGGTAGCGAAAACATCAATGTTGATTCCACAGTAGACCCTAATACACACGCTAAAACTTATAAAGTAGCATTGAAAGACAATGTAACTTTAGGTTCCGGCGATAAAGCAATTAACATCAACGGTACTACAGGTATCGTGAAAGCTGGTGACGGTGCTAATGCTGTGACTATCAATGGTACAAACGGCACTATCAACTCCGGTAAAGTGACTGTCAATGGTACTACAGGTACTGTAAACAACTTGACTAATACAACTTGGGATCCTGCAAATATCACAAGCGGTCAAGCTGCAACAGAAGATCAATTGAAATCTGTTGATAAGAAAATCACTGACAACAGCACTGACTTGATTAAGAAAGGCTTGAACTTCCAAGCTGATTCTGGCGAATTAATTCATAAAGATCTTGGTCAAACATTGGATGTTGTAGGTGGCATTACTGAAAAATCTAAATTGTCTGACAACAATATCGGTGTGGTATCCGAAAATGGTAAGTTGAATGTTAAACTTGCAAAAGACTTAACAGGCTTGAACAGCGTAACTACTGGTCAAACAACTATCAACAACGATGGTTTGACAATCAACAACAAACAATTCGTTACGGCAAATGGCTTCAATGCTAACAATACGCAAATCAAAAACGTAACTGCTGGCGTAGAAGACAACGATGCTGTTAACGTTAAACAATTGAACGATGTGAAAGCTGCATCTAATACAAAAGTAGAAGGTAGCAAAAACATCAATGTTGATGAAACTGTAGATAATGTAACAAAAGCTAAAACTTACACAGTTGCATTGAAAGACACTGTAACATTAGGTTCCGGTAATAATGCAGTCAACATCGACGGTACAAAAGGTATTGTAAAAGCTGGTGACGGCGCTAACGCAGTAACTATCAATGGCGTAACAGGCAACATCAATGCTGGTAAAGTGACTGTTAACGGTGCTACTGGTACTGTAAACAACTTGACAAATATCACTTGGGATCCTGCAAATATCACAAGTGGTCAAGCTGCAACAGAAGACCAATTGAAAATTGTTGATAAGAAAATCACTGATAACAGCGCTGACTTGACTAAGAAAGGCTTGAACTTCCAAGCTGACTCTGGCGAATTAATTCATAAAGACCTTGGTCAAACATTGGATGTTGTAGGTGGCATTTCTGATAAAGCTAAATTGTCTGATGGCAATATCGGTGTTGTATCTGAAAACGGTAAGTTGAATGTTAAACTTGCAAAAGACTTAACAGGCTTGAACAGCGTAACAACTGGTCAAACAACTATCAACAACGATGGCTTGACAATCAACAACAAACAATTCGTTACAGCTAATGGTTTCAACGCTAACAATACGCAAATCAAAAACGTAACAGCTGGCGTGGAAGATAATGATGCTGTAAATGTTAAACAATTGAACGATGTAAAAGCTGCATCTAATACAAAAGTAGAAGGTAGTAAAAACATCAATGTTGATGAAACCGTAGATAATGTAACAAAAGCTAAAACTTACACAGTTGCATTGAAAGACACTGTAACATTAGGTTCCGGTAACACAGCTGTTAATATCGACGGTACAAAAGGTATCGTGAAAGCTGGTAACGGTGCGAATGCAGTAACTATCAATGGTGTAAACAGCACAATCAACGCTGGTAAAGTAGCAATCGATGGTGTAACAGGTAACATCAATGCTGGTAAAGTTCTTGTTAACGGTGCAAACGGTACTGTAAACAACTTGACTAACAAAACTTGGACTCCAGGAAATATTGTTTCTGGTCAAGCTGCAACAGAAGATCAATTGAAAGTTGTAGATAGCAAAATCGATAAGAACACTGAAGACTTGACTAAGAAGGGCTTGAACTTCCAAGCTGATTCTGGCGAAGTAATCCATAAAGACCTTGGTCAAACATTGGATGTTGTAGGTGGCATTACTGATAAAGCTAAATTGTCTGACAACAATATCGGTGTTGTATCCGAAAACGGTAAGTTGAATGTTAAACTTGCAAAAGATTTAACAGGCTTGAACAGCGTAACAACTGGTCAAACAACTATTAATAATAATGGTTTGACAATTGGCGGTAATACATTTGTTACAAACAACGGCTTCAATGCAAACAATACACAAATCAAAAATGTTAAAGCTGGTACAGAAGATAGCGATGCTGTTAACCTTAAACAATTGAACGAAGTAAAAGCTGCGTCCGATACTAAGGTAAAAGGTAGCAAAAACATTCATGTTGAAGAAGAAATCAACGATCTTACAAAAGCTAAAACATACACTGTAAACTTGAAAGACACAGTGACATTGGGCTCTGGCAATACATCAGTTCATTTCGATGGTACAACAGGTATCATTAGAGCTGGCGAAGGTGCTAATGCTGTAAATATCAATGGTACAAACGGTACAATCAACTCCGGTAAGGTAACTATCAATGGTGGTTCTGGTACTGTTAACGATTTGACTAACAGAACTTGGGATCCTAATAAGATCACTAATGGTCAAGCTGCAACAGAAGATCAATTGAAAGCGGTAGACAATAAAATTGATAAAAACACTGAAGACTTGACTAAGAAAGGCTTGAACTTCAAAGGCGACTCCGGTGAAGCTATCCATAAAGACCTCGGTCAAACATTGGAACTTAAAGGTGGCGAAGCTGATGCTTCTAAACTTTCAAATGGTAACATTGGCGTAGTTAATGAAAACGGTAACTTGAACGTTAAACTTGCTAAGAACCTTAAAGGTCTTGACTCTGTAACAGTTGGTTCCGATCCAAACAAACAAGTTGTACTTGACGATAAAGGCGTATCTGTAGGCGGTAAAACATACATTTCTAACGAAGGCTTAAACGCAAATAATCAAAAGATTACTAACGTGGCAGCTGGTGTAAATGATACAGATGCAGTTAACGTTCAACAGTTGAAGAGCAGCATGGCGGCAGCAACTACAACAGTGAAAGCTGGCGATAGCGGCAATACAACTGTAACATCTACAACAAATGCGGATAAGTCCAAAACATACACTGTAGATATCAAAAAAGACTTGAACTTACGCAGTGTAACTACAACTACAGACGATCAACAACACTCCACTTTAACAAACGGTAGAGGTGTTACAAGCACTGATACATTTGGTAATAAGACTACTCTTACTGCAGATAATGTGAAAGTATCTGATAGTCAAAATAATACAACTCAAACAACAGCTAAAGGTGTACTTGTAGATAATCCAACTCAGTCCACTGAGTTGACTGTTAACGGTGTTGTAACTACTGATAAAAAGACTAAGAGAACAAGCACAACTGCAGACGGTGTGGTTGTTACATCCGGCATGGGTAGTACTAAAGTAACTACTACTGTTAGCAGCAACGGTGTTGCAATTACTACTCCTCCAGCAGGTCAAGGGTCCCCTAAAGATGGTACTGGTGCAGTAACATTGACTAAGGACGGCTTGAACAATGGCGGTAATAAAGTAGTTAATATGGCAAGTGGCTATGCTGAAGGCGAAGATATTAACAATATTGCTGATAATAGCAGCAGCTTAACAAATGGTGCTAACATCGGCGACTTGAAGAAAGGTATCGACGGCCTTAAGAAAGCTGGCTTGGACTTTGCAGGTGATAAAGGTGAATTCCATCGTGACCTAGGTCAAAAAGTGACTGTTAAAGGTGGCGTTACTGATGAAAGCAAACTTTCCACTGCAAATAATATCGGTGTTATCTCTGACAACAACGGTAGCTTGAATGTTCGTTTGGCAAAAGATATTACTGGTATCAATTCCATTACAACTATGGATAACTCCGGTCATACAACTGTGACAAACGGTAACGGTATCACAATCAAAAATAATGGTGGTGGCAGCGTATCCTTAACAAGCTCTGGCTTGAACAACGGTGGTAATAAGATTACTAACGTAGCGCCAGGCGAAATTAGCTCCACTTCTACTGATGCTGTTAATGGTTCCCAACTTAATCGTGTTGCAAACAGCATGAATAATGTTGTAAACGAAGTTCGTCAAGTTGGTGCAATGTCCTCCGCGTTGTCCGCATTGAAACCTATGGCTTATGACCCTTACGAACCTACTCAAATCATGGCAGGTTACGGTAACTACCGTGGTGACTCCGCATTGGCATTAGGTGTGGCTCATTATAAGAATGAATCCATGATGTTACATGCTGGTGTTGCTTGGGCAGGCAGCAATAGCCATATGATGGCAAATGCTGGTGTAACTTGGAAAGTAGGTAACAGAGACGGCGAAGCAGAAACTGCAGATCGTTATCGTAAAGGACCTATCAGTTCTACATATGCAATGCAACGTGAACTTGCTGCAATGAAAGCTGAAAATCAAGGATTAAAAGGTGAAGTAGCTGATTTGAAAGCTGAAAATGAACAAATGAAAGCTAATATTGCTGCAATGATGGCAAGACTAGGTTTATAATACGTTCATACTGAACATTACGGGTTGAGGATTCCCTTTTGGGGGTCCTCCCACCCGATTTAATTCGTTGATAGAAAAGAGGAATATATAATGAAAAAATCCACTTTGCTTGCTTTCACAGCGGCAGTATTATTCGGCAGTGGCGTATTCCATGTTAATGCGGCATCTGCTACATATGATGATCCATTGCTTTTACCAAATCCGGCTAAAGCGCCTACAACAGGTTCTGTTGTATTGGTTCCTGTAGCTAGCCCTCAGGCGGTACAAAGTATCCATGAATTTGTGAAAGCATGGGAAAATGCGGAAAAACACATTGCTTTAGCTGAAAGCAAAAAGAATAATCATCAAGCGTTAACTAAAGAAGAAGCTAAATGGTTACATTCTAAAGATAAGCATAACTATGCTGATTATTTCCGTAAACATTCTTTAGGTTATGTACATGGCCAAGAAACTGCATTGAACTGGAATGGTGAAAACCGTAATAAAAACGAGTATAGCTATTACACATTTCCTAAATATGATAAGGACCAAGGTTACACAAATAGCTATGGTTACAATGTATTGCGCAGCATGGTTGATCGCATGAATGAATTGCTTCAAAAACAAAAGGCCGTTGGCGGTCCTTTGACTGATGAAGAAGCACAAGCATTGGAAGATGCTATGCTTGATATCATGGCTCAAGATCAAGAACATGTATCTAATGAAGAATTGCGTTATTACATGAACGAAGCAGTTTGGTTTGCTACAAAACAAACTGTGAAAAATATGTCTGCAGAAGAACCTTCTGTTGGCGATATGCACGAAATCAACCTTCGTGAAGCGATTCAAACAGATAACTAATTATCTAATACATATATAACTAAATCTTTATATGTATAACTTTTGTTGTATAGGGTATGCAGATGCAATACCTTATATATAAAAGTTTTTAATATACAGTGTTGAAACGCAAATAAGGGATTCTATAAACACACTGTTATATAGGCAAGAAGCCGCAACAGAATGCAATATGTATTCTTGTTGCGGCTTCTTTTTGCTTTAAATTCTCCTTATATGATATGTCTAAAAGAGTGATATAACTCAAGTTTCGAATCTGTAAAATTAGGCCGTGAAATTGTGCAAAAATAATGGTAAAAATTTTCTGAAATTTATAGTAAAATTTGCCCAAATTTTGTTGACATCAATATATGGAAATGTTATTATATTCAAGTACCCCATATGAAGGGGCACAGATCTTTGAAAACTGAACAATGATAGGTAATCAATCAAAACGATTGAACATATGCCAGAGTGCGGGTTTTGACATAGTCAAAACCAACCATAATTC
>OAWJ01001603.1_pt1 | contig 11703 bp, 6 predicted proteins | sample 1517021 | NCBI WGS metagenome assembly OAWJ01 (sample SAMEA2580121, study PRJEB22360) | human gut metagenome | biome: human gut; feature: human-associated habitat; material: faeces | place: Denmark | collected 2008/2010
ATTTAACCACTAACAATCTCTATTTTTTATTTTATCAATCAGATCACTCTGAAATCTCAACAATTATTCATATAACAGAATGTCACTCTTTAGCAGTTTAACAAGAGAAATCTTTCATCCAATCGGCTCGAAGTCTACAGCTCCATGTTTACACAATGGACAGATATAATCTTCCGGAAGTTCATCACCTTCGTAGATATATCCGCAGACTTTACATACAAATCCTTTCTTACCTTCTGTTTCAGGTTTCGGTTTTACATTTTTCTGATAATAGGTGTAGCTCATTGTCTCCTGGTCACTTACCACGCGGGCTTCTGTCACACTGCAGATGAACATTCCGTGAGTTCCCAGATCTACATACTGCTCTACTTTCAGGGACATAAATGCGTTGATATATTTGTCCAGGAATATCAGTCCGTTATCAGAACGATTCACCTTCTGTCCCGCAAATTTATCCACGCTTCTTCCACTCTGGAAACCAAACTGTTCAAATACAGAGAACGGAGCTTCTACAGAGAGACAGTTTACATTCATCACCCCTGTCTGCTTGATAACATGGTGAGAATAATTTGTCTTATTGATATTAACTGCAACGCGGAACGGAGAGTCTGTCAGCTGGGTAACTGTATTGACGATCAGTCCGTTATCCTTTTTACCGTCATTTGATGTCACTACATAGAGACCATAACCAATGCGGAATAATGCTGTCATATCATTTTTATTTGCCAGTTCATCATTCTTTGCAATATATTCCTTACAAAGCTCGGAAGCCATCGCTTCCATCTGATCTCTGTTTTCCTGATTTACTGCGGACATAATCTTCACTGTGGTGTCCAGCCAGTTGATCTTCTTGCATTCAGAAAGCATATTTTTCATTACTTTTGCTGCCAGAGGTGCCCAGGAACCGTTTTCAATAAGGCCCACTGTGCGGTTCTGGAAATTATGCTCTGCCAGACGGGTAATAAAGTCATTCATAAACGGATAGATTCCTGCATTATAGGTAGTTGTTGCCAGTACCAGCTTACTGTAACGGAATGCATCACTGAGTGCCTGAGACATATCATCTCTTGCCAGATCATAAACAACTACCTTCGGACATCCCTTGCTCTTTAATTTCTCCACAAACTGATTGATTGCTTCTTTGGTATGTCCGTATACAGAAGTATATGCAACTACGATTCCTTCTTCCTCCGGTGTGTAAGAGGACCAGGTATCATAGAGGCTGATATAATGTCCCAGATTTTCTGTAAGTACCGGACCATGTAACGGACAGATGATCTGAATATCCAGAGTAGCTGCTACTTTCAGAAGTCTCTGTACCTGTGCGCCATATTTACCAACAATACCGATAAAATATCTTCTTGCTTCATCATCCCAGTTTTCTTCCACATCCAGAGCACCGAACTTACCAAATCCATCTGCTGAAAAAAGAACTTTATCTGTACTGTCATAAGTCACCATAACCTCCGGCCAGTGTACCATTGGTGCAAATACAAAAGTAAGATTGTGGTTTCCCAGGCTCAATGTAGAACCATTCTCTACTTCCAGTTTCTGCCCTTCCAGATCCAGTCCGAAGAAATTCTTGATCATTACAAATGTCTTCGCATTGGCTACTACTGTAGTGCCGGGATATACTTCCAGAAAGTTCGCTACATTTGCTGCATGGTCAGGCTCCATATGCTGAACGATCAGATAGTCCGGCTTACGTCCGCCAAGTGCCTGTTCAAGATTATCCAGCCATTCATGTTTGAAATTGGCATCTACAGTATCCATAACTGCAACCTTGTCATCCAGAATCACATAGGAATTATATGCCATTCCGTTTGGCACTGCATACTGTCCCTCAAACAAATCTACCTGATGGTCATTCACTCCGACATATTTAATGGTATCTGTAATCTTCATATTTCTGCCCTCAATTCTTTCTTTATAGTATATCGTCTGTCCGTTACTATTCAGCAATCTGCTGTCACTCAACGTTAATAAGTTATAGTTGCTATGCATTCTTAATTTGTTTATGTTTTTATATTATACTATTTTAATCCAATTTTCAAGTCCTTTTGGTAATTTTTTTCATTTATTTATGAGATTTTTTATAGAGTCAGGTGGATATCCTCAATTGAAGCAGGGCTTACTTAATTTGGTCAATTTACAGTATTCTCTGAAATTATTACGAGTATACTCAAAAAACAGCAGAACAGATACAAATTATCCATCCTGCTGACGTTCCTTCCATAGCAATCTGCGTAAATAATACATTGATCCAGTTCAGTAGAATTTCACGCTCTGCTGAACCACATCACCATTCATTATTTTCCAAAATTGCAATACTCATAATGTAGTTATAATCTTATACAATGCTTCCACGCTGTACGGCAGTATCCTCTCATCCAATTGAAATTTCGGATGATGCAGAGGATGATTCTCTCCTGGTATTCCCGCAAGAAATACTGTGAAAAGTCCTCTGGTTTCTCTAAAATATCTGTATGCGTTGTCACCGGAAAGAAACAACTCATCTTCTCCTTCCAGAACAAATTTATCTCCGAATACTTCTGCACCCACTACCTTTGCTGTCTCTGTAAGTTCCTCATCATTGGCAAACGCATATACCGGATCTTTTGGAAATTCCATACGGATCTGTGTGCCAGTCTGCTTTTCAATTTCCTGCAGATTTCTCTCCAGCTCGTGCTCAAGTGCCATGTAAGTTTCTTCATGAACTGCGCGTATATTTCCGTTTAATACCACATGGTCTGCAATAATATTCGTATATTCACCGCCATGGATCGTACCCGTACCCACAATATATTTTCCTGCATCCGGATGCTGTTTTCCAAAACTTTCATTCAGATCATGAATGGCACTTATCACTTGAGCAGCTGCATAAATTGCATCAATCCCCTTATCCGCTTCACACCAGTGACTGGATTTTCCATGAACATGAATCTGCATACTGTTGATCATGGAAGATGCCTGTCCCTGATGCACTGCCATCCCAAATGTCATATCCGCTGCGTAATGAAACATCAGAAATGCATCTGCTTTCGGATTCTCTAATGCTCCGGCCTGAAGCATTCTTTTTGCACCTTCCCCAATCTCCTCTGCAGGTTCAAAAAGGAACCGGAGCCTGACCGGAAAACTTTCCTGCATTCTTTGCTCTTCTGCCACAATTTTTGCAAGGATCAGTGCTGCTGCCAGGATCATATCGTGACCACAGGCATGCATACATCCCTGATTTACTGATGCATATGGTAGATTTGTCTGCTCCTGTATGGGCAATGCATCCATCTCCGCCCTGAGTACAACCAGTTTCTCCCTGTTTCTCAGAGATGGAAGTTCCGCGATCAATCCTGTAGGTTCTATCGGCACAATCTCATATCCCAGTTTCTCCAGATATTTCCGGATATATGCAGACGTCTCCACTTCCTGAAGTGCCAGCTCCGGATGTTGATGAAAGTAATGTCTCAATGTGATTAATTCTTCCGTATATTTTTCTATATTCATCTGTTTTCCAACCTTTGTTCTCAGGGATTACCATTTTCATCTTCCGACATACTCAAAACCGCATTCGGACGTTCCAGGCAGAACTTCTGTATCTCTTCCAGAAATCTCTGACCGTATTTCTTTAGCTTATTCTCGCCCACACCGGAAACCTCCAGCATTTCTTCTTCATTTGATGGACATTTGATGCACATATCTATCAGCGTCTTATCACTGAACACGATATATGGAGGCATGGCTTCCTCTTTTGCAATTTCCAGACGAAGTTTCCGCAGGGCTTCGAATAAATCGTAACCTGCTGCCGTAAGCGCATCTGTACTGCGTTTTCTGACAGATTTCTGGGGCTTTTTCTTTTTATCCGGTTCTTTTTCCTCGTAAGTACGCATGATCACGTGAGTATTTTCATCTCTTAGCGGAGAAATATCGCCCAGTTTCAGCACACTGTAACGTTCCTGTGTCTGATAGAGATATCCCATCTCAGTCATCTGGCTGATCAGTGCCCTGAGTTCTGCCTCACTGTGATCATTCAATGCTCCATAAGATTTATACTTATCTGCTCCAAGCTCCCTCAACCGGGCTCTCTTGGCCCCTAGCAGAGTACCAATCACAATTGTCAGTCCATACCTTCCTCTCGTCTCAGCCACACAGTTCACTACCCACTTCGCCTCTCTGGTCATATCTGTCTCATGGTATTCTCTGTGACAATTTCCACAATTATCACAGGGACCGAAGGTCTTTTCACCGAAATACTCCAGAATATAATTTCGCAGACATCCTGTTGTTTTACAATATCCTTCCATGATCTGAAGCCTTCGTATATCCCGCTGACGAATGAGAAATTCATCCTCTTCATCCACATCGGAAAAATCTTTGTTATCCAGAAGCATTCGGTCGATCATAACATCCTGTGCAGAAAACAATAGAACGCACTGGGAATTCTCTCCATCACGCCCTGCACGTCCTGCCTCCTGATAATAATTCTCCATACTCTGCGGCATATTGTAATGGATCACATATCTCACATTGGATTTATCAATCCCCATTCCAAATGCATTTGTTGCAATAATAACGGGGGTTCTGTCGTAAATGAAATCATCCTGATTCTTTTTTCTGGTTTCATTATTCAGTCCTGCATGATATCTGGTAACAGCAACTCCTTTTTGGAAAAGCAGTTCAAAAAGATTGTCCACATTTTTTCTTGTAGAGCAGTAAATAATCCCGCTCTCTGTTGGATGTCTGTCTATGTAATCCATCACAAAATCGTCTTTTCGCCGGATATTTTCCACGCTGTAATATAAATTCTTTCTATCAAACCCGGTGATCACTACTTTCGGATCTTCCAGATTTAAAGTACAGAGAATGTCGTTCTTTACTTCCTCTGTTGCAGTTGCGGTAAAAGCACTGACGATCGGACGACCGGGAAGATTTTTTACAAAGTCTACGATTTTGACATAGCTTGGTCTGAAATCCTGGCCCCACTGTGAAATACAATGTGCCTCATCCACTGTCACCATGGAAATCTCCACCTGTCTGGCAAATTCCAGAAACTCATAATTTTCCAGACGTTCCGGTGCAACATAAATAATTTTGTATCTTCCTTCTGCTGCCAGGTACAACGCCTTGCTAATCTGACTTTCCGACAGTGAAGAATTGATAAATGCAGCATGTATTCCCGCTTCATTCAAAGCCTTTACCTGATCCTGCATCAGTGAGATCAGAGGAGAAATTACAATCGTAATTCCTGACAGCATCAGTGCCGGTACCTGATAACAGATGGATTTTCCGGCTCCTGTCGGCATGATTGCAAGCACATCCCGGTGTTCCAGAATGGACTCCACAACACTCTCCTGCCCTTCTCTGAATGTATCATATCCAAAATAAGTCTTTAAGGTTTGTACTGCCTGTCTGTTCACCTGAATCCTCCCTCTGCATTTTAATCTATTTTAATCTCTTTTTCAGCTCCTGAATCAGTTCGGAATAGTCTCTGTGCTGCATCTTCGGAAATGCCTTGATGATACGCCCCTGCCCGACAACGGTATGATTGGTAATAGAACTGGACAGTTCCTCAAACTGAGCCTGAAGCTCCGCTCTTTTTATACGAAGCATTTCGATAGATTTTTCTCGCTGTGCGGCAGTTGCATCACGCAGTTCTGCTGCTGCAAGAGTTGCCTGAACCTTTCCTTCTCCCACTTTCTGCGCTGTGCCAATCGTAGTCGTAGCCAGTGTATCACTCAGTTTATCACTTACAATTCTCAAATCTGAGCGAACCTTATCCAGTCTGGTAAGCTTTTTATTCAGTCCCTGGATCACTGCTACCGTCACAATAAAATCTGTCAGATACACAGCATACAAAACTGCTATCACAATCCACTCCCAGGTTGCAGGTGTATGTAACGCATGTGCCTCTACATACTTCTGGAAAACTTTTACTACCATAACGATAGCCAGTCCCCAGATCAGAGAAAACTCCAGGCAAATGTAGCCATGAAAATTAAAGGGTTTATCTGAATAATCCCACCATCTTGCGTGGAAACACACATCCAGCAGCCAGCCTGCAACCAGCTCCACCGCAGTTGCCAGAACAATTCCAAACACAAAAATCATTCCATCACTCATCTGACGCCCGCTGCCCTGAATTGTATTGAGCAAAGCAAAAACAGAAAGCACCCCAAATCCATATACCGGGCAAACCGGTCCATTCAGGAAACCTCTGTTTATAACTTTTCCCAACGCTACTGCATGAAAAATAACTTCAACAACCCAGCCGCCAAAAGAATAAATAAGAAAATACAGACATATCTGAAAATACGTCATTCCACAAATCATTCGTTGCTCCTCCTTGCTTTCATCAAACCACTTTTCATATCCCATTATCACAGTTCAAACAGAAAACTTACCCCAGACTGTTTTGTAATGTACTGATCAATTCCTCTATAACAATTGGTTTGGATAGAAATCCATCCATGCCACATGCCAGTGCTTTCTTTCTGTCTTCGTCAAAAGCATTGGCAGTCATGGCAAGGATCGTAATTCCCGCCAGTGAAGGATCATCCAGTGAACGGATCCGCTCAGTAGCCTCATATCCGTTCATTACAGGCATCTGCACATCCATAAGCACCAGATCATAATCACCTGGTGTTGAATTCTTAACTTTCTCCACAGCCTCTGCTCCATCTTCCGCTGTATCAACCTGAAAACCATATTCACTAAGGAGTGCTACTGCAATTTCTCTGTTCAGTTCATTATCTTCCACAAGCAGTATTTGCCTGCCTCTGAAATCTGAATCTGCTGCCGGAAGAATATTATCCTCTGCCCCGGCCTGCTTCTGACCGATAGCAGCCATCAGAGTCTCTCTGATATCTGACATAAACATAGGTTTGGCACAGAACGCAGTCACCCCTGCTGCCCTGGCTTCCACTTCAATATCTGACCAGTCGTAAGCAGTCAGGATAATGATCGGCGTATCATCACCAAGACTGCGAATCTGACGGGTAACTTCAATGCCGTTCATATCAGGCAGACGCCAGTCAATAATATAAGCATGGAATGCATCCCCCATTTCCACAGACTGCCGTGCACGGAGAACAGCCTCCTTACCGGAAAGTGTCCATTCCGAACGCATTCCAACCTTCACAAGCATCTTAGTCACACTGTCACAGGTATTGAAATCATCGTCTACTACCAATGCTTTCAGACCTTCCAGCTCTGCGATTTTCTCTATACGGTGGTTCTCAGGCTGAATCCGCAATGGCAGACGGATAATAAATTCAGTACCTTTGCCCTGTTCTGTCTGAACCTCAATGGTTCCGCCCATCATATCCACGATGTTCTTGGTGATAGCCATACCCAGTCCTGTACCCTGAGTCCTGCTTACAGTGGAAGTCCGCTCTCTCTCAAAAGGAGAAAAGATCTTCTGTACAAATTTCTGACTCATGCCGATTCCGTTATCCTTTACCCGGATTTCGTACAGTTCACAGCCTCTCTGTGTACCCGGATACTCTCTCAGCCGGACAGAAACGGTTCCGCCTGCAGGAGTAAACTTGATCGCATTGGACAAAAGATTCAGCAGTACCTGATTCAGCCTGGTCTTGTCACAATAAACATCCTCATTGGTAACATCCATGACATCCATGTAAAGCTCTAACTGTTTCGCATGGATTTGTCCGCTGATAATGGTTTTCAGATCATGAAGAACCTCTGACAGACTGACTTCCGTCTCTTCCAGATGGATTTTCCCGCTCTCAATACGGCTCATATCCAGGATATCATTGATCAGTGAGAGCAGATGATTACTGGAGGAAAGAATCTTACCCAGATAATCCCGAACCCTTTCTTTATCATCAATGTTGCTTACAGCCAGTGTAGTAAAACCAATGATCGCATTCATTGGTGTACGGATATCATGAGACATATTGGAAAGGAAGGTGCTCTTTGCCTTGTTTGCAGTCTCCGCAGCGCGGACCGCCTCAGAAAGGGCCTGATTCATTTTTCTATCAGAGGTACGATCTGACAGAACCAGGATATATTTCTTTTTTCCGTTTACCTCGCTGCCCATTGCAACGTTATGAAACCAGCGGTGTTCTCCTGTTTTCTGATGAACATATTCAAGATCCCATTCCTGCTGCTCATGAACCTGGATTTCTTCCAGATACTTCTTCTCCGGATCTTCAACGTCCCCGGGATGCAGTTTCCCAAGGACACAAATATCTTTACGAATCTGTTCTACTGTAATTCCCAGCAGTTTTTCCACATTGGGACTGACGTAATCTGCCTGATATGTTTTTGCATCCAGCATCAGGAAAACGTCATCTACATTCATTGACAGCTTTTGAAACAATTCGTCCCTGTACAGGATCTCCGTATCCTTTCTCTTCAGGTTTACCCTGTTTTTCCGGAGAATAATTCCAATAAAAAGACCGGCAATACACACCGCTACTGCACTTACAAGCAGCACAGTGCTACGCTGCAGAACATTCATACTTGCATTGACGATATCAGCCTGGACAAGTCCCAGAAAGATCCAGTCCTGAGGTTTGGATTTCTCATAGACCAGATAGTAATCCTCTCCATCCAGATTTATCAGCATTGCATCTGTATGTCCTTCCTTAAACTCTTCTGAAAGCTTAAGGATCTCTTTTTCAGACAGAGTAGAATGTTCTCTCAGAATCCCAAAGAAATTATACACCTCTCCCCATGCCTCAGAAGAATGATCCACAACAACACGGCCATCCGGATGAACCACATAACTCTGGGCATTTCCATTGAAAGCAGAAATATTCAGCACATTTACGATATCAGAGTTTTCATAGGCAATGGCAATGGCATCATATTCAAAGCCCTGATAACTTCCATGAGGCCTGGGAGTGGCAAAAACAAGGAGCTGGGATTTTCCGGGAACTGTTGCATTGGTTATCACATCATTTCCCTGCCGGATCTCATCTTCAATATTTTCCTGTAATCCCAGATACCCGGTTTCACCTGTTACCATCTTATAGTTCCCGTCCGCTGACAGGAAATAAAAATCTAAAAAGCCTGCATCTTCCTGTGCTTTCTCTATATACTCACGAATTTCACTTTCATCGGAAGTGTTCTGCAGATATTCCCCCCATATATGGAGATAAGTCAGATTCTTATTTGTCAGCTCACTTAGCATATTATCAGACTGATGAAAAATTTCTGTCAGGTGAGAAACACTTTCCTCATAAACAGTCTTCGATACAAACCCCAAATATTGGAAAACAGTCAAAAGGATTCCAACAAATAGGGCAATAAGAACTGCTGCATTCCATCGTTTTCTCACAACCCGTTTCTTTCTGTTTGTATTATGATTCTTAACATCCATTCTTCTCACCTCAGAGTAATGTAGTCTTCAGGCTCTGCAAGAATGGCATTACCATCTGAAACATATGTTGTCCAGGTATCTTCCACAGAGGTATCCCCTCCATCAAATACAATATTTTCCTCTGCTGGATAAGCTTCCATATATTGTGGTGCTGCAAGGCAGGTCACAGTAAAAGTATCCTTGTCCTGAATCTGTTTTCCATTCTTTGAAACTTTACTCAATGTATAACCATTATCCGTTTCCCTGATTTCTACAGAAATACCACTGAACACAGGCAGAGAGCCACGGTTAAAGGGGATAAAGCCTCCCTGGTAGCCTTCTACGAAGTTTCTGACCGTTTCCTTCAGTTCTGCCCCGCTCATCTCACTGCTGTAAGCGGAAAGCTCGTTTGGCATAATCATGTTGCCTGCCATTTTTTCTGTATAACCGGCCTTCAGTACATTTCCTGTAAAGCTGTTTCCTGTTGCAATCAGCACATCCGTCCCATAAATACCGCGCAAAGTGTTTGCCATAACAGAATAGGCTTCATTGCCTCCGCTGGTATGGAAACGATTGGAATAAGTTTTCTTTGAATCCAACACAATATCCTCAGAAGTGGATTTTTCTTCAAGAAGCTGGGAATTAAATGACTGATAAGCCTGCTCTGCATTATATTCTCCTGAGATCATCTTAGACACCACATCCCTGGAAATGGAAAAAAAGTCATTTGACGCAATACGGATATACATATGGTTTTCTTCGATCACAGATTTCACATCCTTCAGATATTCCGTAAGCCGGAAATCCACATCCTGGCTATAGCTTAACAGATCCTGCCCATCATAAATGATCCGGTTCTGCGCATCCTCTGAAAGCATTGTGTTCAGTACCTTCATTGCTTTCTGCCGACGTGTTTCATCCTTTGTCAGGTCACGGTTTAAAGCTATCTGGAAATATGGTGTAGTCATCAGCCACTTTTCGCCGTTCTGCTGAAAGAATGGCAGGAATGTTGTGTTAATGCCCTGATCCTGGAACATTTTTACACCGGCAGAACTGCCGAAATACATGGCAAGCTTACCACTTTTGTACATCTCAACCACATCATCATAATTCATATCCAGATCATCCTGGCTCAGCCCTGTATCCTGAATAAACTGCTCCATACGTTCAAAAGCCTCCGGCCAGACAATACTGTCCAGACCTTCTCTCTTTGCATTGTCCGGGTCACTGTAGATGGTACGCCACTTACGTCCATCCACAGAAGACAGCTCTGATGCAGACAGACCCTGCAGTGTTTCCATACAGGTATAATCATAGTAATAGTCTGCAGTAAACCCACGGATACCCACCTCATCAAATGCCTGGCAGGCAGAAACGAAGCTTTCATAATCCGTTGGAAGAGGAATATCATACTTTTCAAAAAGATCTTTGTTCACTACAAAGCCATGGGCATCTGCACACACAGGAAGCCAGTTTACACTGCCATCCTGATTTTTGAAATTGTTAAGGTAGGTATCATAGACAGCACCTGCAGCATTGGTTGTGGAAAGATCCATCAGACTGTCCTTCAGGGGGCTTGCATCATGGAGGGAAAACCTGCAGCAGGTTATAATATCCGGCAATCCGCCGTTTTCATTCAGAAAACGATAGAAATCCAGATCATTATTGCCTACTACAAATTCAACGTTGATATCCGGAAGCTGTTCCTGGATGTATGGCGCATATTTTTCATACAGCTTTGTGCTCCATAAATACACTGTGATGGTTTCTGCATCTTCTTTTTCCGCACTTTTCCCGCCGCAGCCAGACAGAAGTGATACGGCTGTCACCATCGCCAAAAGCACAGAAACTAACTTGTTCCATTTTTTCTTTTTCATTATAACTTCTCCCTCTGATTGCGTTTTACTAACTCATTGATCACTTTTACTAATAATTTCCCATCAACAGGCTTGGCAATATGTTCATCCATTCCTGCTTCCTTTGCTCTCATTTTGTCCTCAGTGAACGCGTTTGCTGTCATGGCAATGATCGGTATCACTTTTGCATCCTCTCTGTCCAGAGAGCGGATCATCTTTGCTGCTTCATATCCATTCATGACAGGCATCATAATATCCATAAGAATAGCATCAAATTCTCCAGGACTGCTTTTTCTGAATATGTCAACAGCCTCCTGTCCATTCCATGCTTTGGTCACCACAGTGCCTTCATTCTGAAGCACAAATTCTGCAATCTCCATATTCAATTCATTATCCTCTGCCAGAAGAACATGGAGCCCCTGGATAGATGCTTTCGTTTTTTCTTCCGTTTCAGTCCTGTCCTTCATATCTGTATCAATCTGGAATGGAATCCGGATCACAAATGTAGTCCCTGTGCCTTCTTTACTT
>OAWJ01001611.1_pt1 | contig 11585 bp, 8 predicted proteins | sample 1517021 | NCBI WGS metagenome assembly OAWJ01 (sample SAMEA2580121, study PRJEB22360) | human gut metagenome | biome: human gut; feature: human-associated habitat; material: faeces | place: Denmark | collected 2008/2010
AAAGGATTATAATAAAATCATTATAAAGCATTAATTAATAGATACATTAGGAATAACAATTAAATTCGTGAGTGCAGTAGCGCTGCCTTTCATCAGGACTTTCGAAAAATCCGAAATTATGCATCGGAATTTACTGATTTAATTATTTTAATCCTAATTTATTTTGAAAAAGGCATTGGGATTTATGCCGTATTCCTGAAGATCCTCATCATTGGAATGGATTTTCGGGCGAGAAAAGGATTTTATATGGACAATCTGCTCATCATTTCTTCTTCTCATCATCAACAATTCACGTGTCTCTTCCGCGTTTAATAACGGATTATGAGATGCAAAAATATCTTTCTTTTCAGTTACCTGTAATTAGATATAGAGAGAGATTTTGGCAATACATGGAGTAATACAGGATGTATTCAAGTAGCAGAAAAAGGTGCCCGAAAACCAAATGGGCTTTGAAACTTCTTACTGCCGCATTTTTAGCAGCGAGTCCCGCGGCGAAGAGTGCTGTTAATAACGCCTATGATGCATTAATTATCGAAGCTCGCAAGGGAAATACTCAGCCAGCTTTGTTATGGTTTGCACAAAAATCAGCACTCAGTAATAACCAAATTGCTGACTGGTTACAGATTGCCTTATGGGCCGGGCAAGATAAACAGGTTATTACCGTTTACAACCGCTACCGTCATCAGCAATTACCAGCGCGTGGTTATGCAGCTGTCGCCGTCGCTTATCGTAACCTGCAACAATGGCAAAACTCGCTTACACTGTGGCAAAAGGCACTCTCTCTGGAGTCGCAAAATAAGGATTATCAACGGGGACAAATTTTAACCCTGGCAGATGCGGGTCACTATGATTCTGCGCTGGTTAAACTTAAGCAGCTTAACTCTGGAGCACCGGACAAAGCTAATTTACTCGCAGAAGCCTATATCTATAAACTGGCGGGGCGGCATGAGGATGAATTACGGGCGATGACAGGGTCATTACCTGAAAATGCCTTAACGCAACAATATCCCACAGAATACGTGCAGGCATTACGGAATAATCAACTTGCTGCCGCGATTGACGATGCCAATTTAACGCCAGATATTCGCGCTGATATTCATGCCGAACTGGTCAGACTGTCGTTTATGCCTACGCGCAGTGAAAGTGAACGTTATGCCATTGCCGATCGCGCCCTCGCCCAATACGCTGCATTAGAAATTCTGTGGCATGATAACTCAGACCGCACTGCCCAGTACCAGCGTATTCAGGTTGATCATCTTGGCGCGTTATTAACTCGCGATCGTTATAAAGACGTTATTTCTCACTATCAGCGTTTAAAAAATACGAGGCAAATTATTCCGCCCTGGGCGCAATATTGGGTTGCGTCGGCTTATCTCAAAGAACAGCAGCCAAAAAAAGCACAGTCAATAATGACAGAGCTCTTTTATCACAAGGAGACCATTGCCCCGGATTTATCCGATGAAGAACTTGCGGATCTCTTTTACAGCCACCTGGAGAGTGAAAATTATCCCGGCGCGCTAACTGTCACCCAACATACCATTAATACTTCGCCGCCTTTCCTTCGGTTAATGGGCACGCCTACGAGCATCCCGAATGATACCTGGTTACAGGGGCATTCGTTTCTCTCAACCGTAGCAAAATATAGTAATGATCTTCCTCAGGCTGAAATGATAGCCAGAGAGCTTGCTTATAACGCACCAGGAAATCAGGGACTGCGCATTGATTACGCGAGTGTGTTACAAGCCCGCGGTTGGCATCGTGCAGCAGAAAATGAATTAAAAAAAGCAGAAGTGATCGAGCCACGTAATATTAATCTGGAGGTTGAACAAGCATGGACAGCATTAACGTTACAAGAATGGCAGCAGGCAGCTGTCTTAACGCACGATGTTGTCGAACGTGAACCGCAAGATCCCGGCGTTGTACGTTTAAAACGTGCGGTTGATGTACATAATCTTGCAGAGCTTCGTATAGCTGGTTCAACAGGAATTGATGCCGAAGGCCCGGATAGTGGTAAACATGATGTCGACTTAACCACCATCGTTTATTCACCACCGCTGAAGGATAACTGGCGCGGTTTTGCTGGATTCGGTTATGCCGATGGACAATTTAGCGAAGGAAAAGGGATTGTTCGCGACTGGCTGGCGGGTGTTGAGTGGCGGTCACGTAATATCTGGCTCGAGGCGGAGTACGCTGAACGCGTTTTCAATCATGAGCCTAAACCCGGCGCGCGCCTGTCTGGCTGGTATGATTTTAATGATAACTGGCGTATTGGTTCGCAACTGGAACGCCTCTCTCACCGCGTTCCATTACGGGCAATGAAAAATGGTGTTACAGGCAACAGTGCTCAGGCTTATGTTCGCTGGTATCAAAATGAGCGGCGTAAGTACGGTGTCTCCTGGGCTTTCACTGATTTTTCCGACAGTAACCAGCGTCAGGAAGTCTCACTTGAGGGTCAGGAACGCATCTGGTCTTCACCATATTTGATTGTCGATTTCCTACCCAATCTGTATTACGAACAAAATACAGAACACGACACTCCATACTACAACCCTATAAAAACGTTCGATATTGTTCCGGCATTTGAGGCAAGTCATTTGTTATGGCGAAGCTATGAAAATAGCTGGGAGCAAATCTTCAGCGCAGGTGTTGGTGCCTCCTGGCAAAAACATTATGGCACGGATGTCGTCACCCAACTCGGCTACGGGCAACGTATTAGCTGGAATGACGTGATTGATGCTGGCGCAACGCTACGCTGGGAAAAACGACCTTATGACGGTGACAGAGAACACAACTTATACGTTGAATTCGATATGACATTCAGATTTTAAGGATAAATATGTTACGTAATGGAAATAAATATATCCTGATGCTGGTGAGTATAATTATGCTCACTGCGTGCATTAGCCAGTCAAGAACATCATTTATACCGCCACAGGATCGCGAATCTTTACTCGCCGAGCAACCGTGGCCGCATAATGGTTTTGTGGCGATTTCATGGCATAACGTTGAAGACGAAGCTGCCGACCAGCGTTTTATGTCAGTGCGGACATCAGCACTGCGTGAACAATTTGCCTGGCTGCGCGAGAACGGTTATCAACCGGTCAGTATTGCTCAAATTCGTGAAGCACATCGAGGAGGAAAACCGCTACCGGAAAAAGCAGTAGTGCTGACTTTTGATGACGGCTACCAGAGTTTTTATACCCGCGTCTTCCCAATTCTTCAGGCCTTCCAGTGGCCTGCTGTATGGGCCCCCGTCGGCAGTTGGGTCGATACGCCAGCGGATGAACAAGTAAAATTTGGCGATGAGATGGTCGATCGAGAATATTTTGCCACGTGGCAACAAGTGCGAGAAGTTGCGCGTTCCCGGCTCGTTGAGGTCGCTTCTCATACATGGAATTCTCACTACGGTATTCAGGCTAATGCCACCGGCAGCTTATTGCCTGTATATGTAAATCGTGCATATTTTACTGACCACGCACGGTATGAAACCGCAGCAGAATACCGGGAAAGAATTCGTCTGGATGCTGTAAAAATGACGGAATACCTGCGTACAAAGGCTAAGGTAAATCCACACGTTTTTGTTTGGCCTTATGGCGAAGCGAATGGCATAGCGATAGAGGAATTAAAAAAACTCGGTTATGACATGTTCTTCACCCTTGAATCAGGTTTGGCAAATGCGTCACAATTGGATTCCATTCCGCGAGTATTAATCGCCAATAATCCCTCATTAAAAGAGTTTGCCCAGCAAATTATTACCGTACAGGAAAAATCACCACAACGGATAATGCATATCGATCTTGATTACGTTTATGACGAAAACCACCAGCAAATGGATCGCAATATTGATGTGCTAATTCAGCGGGTGAAAGATATGCAAATATCAACCGTGTATTTGCAGGCATTTGCTGATCCCGATGGTGATGGGCTGGTCAAAGAGGTCTGGTTTCCAAATCGTTTGCTACCAATGAAAGCAGATATTTTTAGTCGGGTTGCCTGGCAATTACGTACCCGCTCAGGTGTAAACATCTATGCGTGGATGCCGGTATTAAGCTGGGATTTAGATCCCACATTAACGCGAGTAAAATACTTACCGACTGGGGAGAAAAAAGCACAAATTCATCCTGAACAATATCGCCGTCTCTCTCCTTTCGATGACAGAGTCAGAGCACAAGTTGGCATGTTATATGAAGATCTTGCCGGACATGCTGCTTTTGATGGCATATTGTTCCACGATGATGCTTTGCTTTCAGATTATGAAGATGCCAGTGCACCGGCTATCACGGCTTATCAGCAAGCAGGCTTTAGCGGGAGTCTGAGCGAAATTCGACAAAACCCGGAGCAATTTAAACAGTGGACCCGCTTTAAAAGTCGTGCGTTAACTGACTTCACTTTAGAACTTAGTGCGCGCGTAAAAGCCATTCGCGGTCCACATGTTATAACTGCACGAAATATTTTTGCACTTCCGGTAATACAACCTGAAAGTGAAGCGTGGTTTGCACAGAATTATGCTGATTTCCTAAAAAGCTATGACTGGACCGCTATTATGGCTATGCCTTATATGGAAGGTGTCGCAGAAAAATCGGCTGACCAATGGTTAATACAATTGACCAATCAAATTAAAAACATCCCTCAGGCTAAAGACAAATCTATTTTAGAATTACAGGCACAAAACTGGCAGAAAAATGGTCAGCATCAGGCTATTTCTTCGCAACAACTCGCTCACTGGATGAGCCTATTACAACTGAATGGAGGGAAAAACTATGGTTATTATCCCGACAATTTTCTGCATAACCAACCTGAAATAGACGTTATTCGTCCTGAGTTTTCAACAGCCTGGTATCCGAAAAATGATTAATCGCATCGTATCGTTTTTTATATTATGTCTGGTGTTATGCATCCCCCTATGCGTAGCGTACTTTCACTCTGGTGAACTGATGATGAGGTTCGTTTTCTTCTGGCCGTTTTTTATGTCTATTGTTGGCGGCGTCTATTTCTGGGTCTATCGTGAACGCCACTGGCCGTGGGGAGAAAACGCACCAGCCCCCCAGTTGAAAGATAATCCGTCTATCTCCATTATCATTCCCTGTTTTAATGAGGAGAAAAACGTTGAGGAAACCATACACGCTGCTTTAGCACAGCGTTATGAGAACATTGAAGTTATTGCCGTAAATGACGGTTCAACAGACAAAACCCGTGCCATCCTGGATCGCATGGCTGCACAAATTCCCCACCTGCGGGTCATTCATCTGGCGCAAAACCAGGGGAAAGCCATTGCGCTTAAAACCGGAGCTGCCGCGGCGAAAAGTGAATATCTGGTGTGCATTGATGGCGATGCGTTATTAGACCGCGATGCGGCGGCATATATTGTGGAACCGATGTTGTACAACCCGCGTGTGGGTGCCGTAACCGGTAATCCTCGTATTCGAACACGTTCTACCCTGGTGGGTAAAATTCAGGTTGGCGAGTATTCCTCAATTATTGGTTTGATCAAGCGAACCCAGCGTATCTATGGAAACGTATTTACCGTTTCCGGTGTTATTGCCGCATTTCGTCGCAGCGCCCTGGCAGAAGTGGGTTACTGGAGTGACGATATGATCACCGAAGATATTGATATTAGCTGGAAGCTGCAGTTGAATCAGTGGGCGATTTTTTACGAGCCACGGGCGCTGTGCTGGATATTAATGCCTGAAACGTTAAAAGGGCTGTGGAAACAGCGCCTGCGCTGGGCTCAGGGCGGTGCAGAAGTATTCCTCAAAAATATGACAAGGTTGTGGCGCAAAGAAAACTTTCGAATGTGGCCGCTGTTTTTTGAATACTGCCTGACGACAATATGGGCCTTCACTTGCCTGGTCGGTTTCATTATTTACGCAGTCCAACTTGCCGGTGTACCGTTAAATATTGAATTGACACATATCGCTGCGACACATACTGCCGGAATATTATTGTGTACGTTATGTTTACTGCAATTTATTGTCAGCCTGATGATCGAGAATCGCTATGAGCATAATCTGACTTCATCGCTTTTCTGGATTATTTGGTTCCCGGTTATTTTCTGGATGCTGAGTCTGGCAACGACATTGGTATCATTTACACGAGTCATGTTGATGCCTAAAAAGCAACGCGCCCGTTGGGTAAGTCCCGATCGCGGGATTCTGAGAGGTTAATATGAACAATTTAATTATTACGACCCGACAATCGCCAGTACGTTTAATGGTTGATTATGTTGCCACAACCATCTTATGGACATTATTTGCTTTGTTCATATTCTTATTCGCAATGGATCTGCTGACGGGTTATTACTGGCAAAGCGAGGCCAGAAGCCGACTTCAGTTCTATTTTTTGCTGGCAGTGGCGAATGCCGTCGTGTTAATTGTCTGGGCGCTGTACAATAAGCTACGTTTTCAAAAACAGCAGCATCATGCAGCCTACCAATATACGCCGCAAGAATATGCTGAGAGCTTAGCAATACCTGATGAGCTCTATCAGCAACTACAAAAAAGCCACAGGATGAGCGTACACTTCACCAGCCAGGGGCAAATAAAAATGGTGGTTTCAGAAAAAGCGCTAGTCCGGGCGTAAACACCCAAAACAAAGCCCGGTTCGCCCGGGCTCTGCGCCGATAATACACTTAACTGTATGCATGTAGCGTACGTTGGCAAAGTGCCGAACGTACGCAATCCTCTTTACCGAATCGGACGATCCCGACCATTTCATCTTCTTCGAAACGTTCCAGCGCGTCACTTAATCCGGAGCGCACGCCGCGAGGCAAATCGCATTGCGTGATATCACCGTTGACGATAACCGTCACGTTCTCCCCGAGGCGGGTTAAAAACATTTTCATTTGCGCGGCAGTCACATTCTGCGCCTCGTCAAGAATGACGACTGCATTTTCAAAGGTACGTCCACGCATATAGGCGAACGGCGCAATTTCCACCTTCCCTATTTCCGGTCGCAGGCAGTACTGCATAAAGGAAGCCCCTAAGCGCCGGACCAGCACGTCGTAGACCGGACGAAAATAGGGAGCAAACTTTTCTGCGATATCTCCAGGTAAGAAGCCAAGATCTTCATCGGCTTGCAGAACTGGACGGGTGACGATAATCCTGTCGACATCCTTATGTATCAGGGCCTCTGCCGCTTTTGCTGCGCTGATCCAGGTTTTTCCGCACCCGGCTTCGCCCGTGGCGAATATCAGCTGCTTACTCTCAATAGCCTTCAGATAGTGCAATTGCGCTTCATTTCGCGCGAGGATGGGCGAGGTATCGCGACTGTCGCGGGCCATACCAATGGCTTCTACGCCGCTCATCTGCACAAGCGAGGTGACCGATTCTTCTTCACGCTGCTTATGGCTGCGCGAATCCCGTCTCAGCACACGTTTTGCCTCGCGACGAGCTTTGATCACTGCTTTTTGTCTTCCCATGGAGAGCACCTTGAGTTGTTTGTATTCATCACACGCGCCGTTGGCAGCGCGATTATGCGCACGAACATCAGAGGGTTGGCTTCCTTGTAAGCCATAGTTTGCTTTTGGATAAAATGCCGAAAAACGGCTACGCACACCGTTTGCGGCGTCGGTAACACGAGTAAAGAGAGGAAGTGAGAAAAATACAGAGTGACGAAGTTGCTACCGGAGGAGAAATCTCCGCAAGTGGTGGAGCGTTGCTTAACAAAACATTGTCCAGAACAGGACGTTACCATCCGCGATCTCCATAGTGACTGACTATCACTGCCGGGAACTTCCGCTGCTACTTAATAATTACAACAGATCTCGCATTCATTGCAACAATATATTCACTTATATTTAACTATAAAACACCATTTCAGTGACATTAGTTTCTACTGGAAAGATGACAGAGTGATGACAGTGATGAAAAAAGCTGTGTGCTTTCAGCAGGATTCGCAGTACTGGTAAAAGCTTGCCGGATGCGGCGTGAACGCCTTATCCGGCCTACCGACCCGCACCGATTGTAGGCATGATAAGACGCGCAAGCGTCGCATCAGTGTACGAACGCCTGGTGCGGCGTAAACGCCTTATCCGCCTAAAAACATTAAACCCGCAATAATGCGCTTCCGAGATAATCGTTCGCGTCCTTCACACCCGGCAGCGCAAAGAAATAGCCGCCACCGATAGGTTTGACATATTCCTCCAGCGCCTCGCCATTCAACCTTTTTTGTACTGTCAGGAAGCCCTTTTCCAGATCGTGTTGGTAGCAGACAAACAGTAGCCCCATATCGAGTTGCCCGGAATTGGTGACGCCCAACGAATAACTGTAGCCACGACGCAGCATCAGGCTGGACTCGCTCTCCGCCGTGCGGGGATTCGCCAGCCGGATATGGCTGTCCAGCGCAATCACCTTCCCTTCCGGATCGCTAGCGTAATCGGGAACATCATGCTCATGCAGCATGCCCAGCGGCGCACCGGTTTGCTTATCACGACCAAATATCGTCTGCTGCTCTTTCAGCGGCGTTCTGTCCCAAAATTCCACTCGAAACTGAATCAAGCGTACTGCCTGATAGCTGCCACCGATTGTCCACGCAGGCTCCTGCTGATCTGCCGTCACCCACACCACTTTTTGCATCAACTTATCATTCTGGCTATCGGGATTGGCGGTGCCGTCTTTAAAGCCCAGCAAATTTATCGGCGTCTCTTTGCCTTTACTACGCGCTGCGTGGTCGGAAATAAACCCTTCCCGCTTCCAGCGCACGCTGAGCAAATCCGGCGTGTGTTTGATGATATCGCGCAGCGCATGGATCACCGTGTCCTGGGTGTTGGCGCAAATTTGTAGCAACACATCACCATGACATAACGCCGCATCCAGCGAGTCGTTAGGGAAACGCGTCATCTTCTGCAACTTTTTTGGCATCTGTGGCGCAAGGCCAAAGCGCTCATCAAACAATGAGTGACCCACCGATAACGTGATGGTGAGATTATCGGGCGCAATGTAGCCGCCAAGAATGCCGGAATCGAGTGGTGGCAGGCGCGGATTTGGCGTTTCTGGTGCCGCTCCGCCCTGAGTCAGAAAAGCAAAACGCTGAGTCAACAAGCGAAACAACCGTTCAAGATCGGCTTTATCGCTGGCAAGCACATCAAACGCCACCAGCATCATTGCAGCCTGTTGTGGTGTCAGGATCCCTGCCTGATGCTCACCATAAAACGGCTGTTTCTCATTGCGTGCATCCGGTGAAAGCGTACCCGGCGCACTTTGCGTTTTTTGTGCATGAGCGACCGGACAACTTCCCGCCAGCGCCAGCGCACCAATCCCTTTCAGTAAACGTCGGCGTGACGGTTCATTCACGCCGTTTTCATCTTCATACTGCATAACGCTTAGTCCAGCCCCAGCACACCGCGAAGTTGCGCCAGATCTTCCGCCAGCGCAGTAATCGGTCCTTTCAGTGCATTCCGGTCAGCATCGGTCAGTTTGTCGTAATTTTCAAAACCGTCTTTAGTACGGTATTTCGCCAGAATGGTATCGACCTTTTTGAAGTTGGCATCGACTTTTGCCAGCAGTTCCGGATTCGCTTTTTGTAGTTGTGGACGCAGCAGATCGACAATTTTCTGCGAGCCTTCAACGTTAGCCTGGAAATCCCACAGATCGGTGTGGCTGTAGCGATCTTCTTCACCGCTGATTTTGCTGGCCGCCACTTCCTCAATCAGTCCGGCTGCACCGCCGACCACTTTTGAAGGAGGGAAAGCCAGTTCACTGATGCGTTTTTGCAAATCGACCACATCGGTATAAAGCTGGTCAGCATACTTATCCATCCCTTTGGTGGTGTTATCGCCAAACAATGCTTTTTCCAGACGGTGGAAACCGGTGAATTTTGGATCGGCGGCTTTTTGCTCGTAATCATCTTCACGGGCGTCAATGCTGCCATCCAGATCGGAGAACAGTTCAGCAATCGGTTCAATGCGCTCATAGTGCTGGCGCGTCGGCGCATACAGTGCTTTCGCTTTTTCGATATCGCCTGCTTTAATAGCGTCGGTAAAGGCTTTGGTGTCGGTCACCAGTTGCGTGGTTTCCGCCATGACATACGCTTTATATGCAGTAATTGCACCACCAAGACTTAACAGCGCATCACTTTGCGCCGCATCCGCCGTTGCTTCACCTTTGACGATCAACTTCCCTTTCGGGTTAGTCAGCAGACCGCAGGTCATATCGTATTCGCCAGGCTGTAAATTCGCCGTCATTTTCTGGCTAAAACCAGGGGCGATATTTTCCCGCTCTTCCACCACCATCACGCCTTTGAGGATCTCCCACTCCAGCGCCTTCTGGCTGTGGTTCTGAATAATGAACTGTGTTTTCCCGGCGTTAACCGTAATGGTCATCGGCTCGCACTGCTTATCCGTCACGGTCACTTTGACTTGCGGAATATCAGCGGCGTTAGCCATAAAAGCAGAAGAGAACAGCGCAGCCACGCTCAACTGCAATGCGTTACGGCGGAAGTTAATGGTCATGACGAGACTATCCCTTTAAAGTATGTTGTAACTAAGCAAGAGTTTGCGTCGTATTTGCTACACGGAGCGGGACGCAGTCGCCCCTGCGCGTGGTGGCAGAACAAATGCCACCAGCGCCGGGATGAGATAAATAAACCAGACGGCGACTTCGCTGACGCTCGGTGCTTCCTGATAGCCAAAAATCCCTTCCATCAGTGTGCCAAACAGCGAGTGAGTTGAGAGCACCGCGCTCATATCGAAGGCGATTTCCTGAAAGTGGTTCCACAATCCGGCTTCATGAAATGCGCGAATGGCACCAGCTGCCAGCCCTGCGGCGACGAAGAGAATAAACAGACTGGTCCATTTAAAAAATGCACCAAGATTGAGGCGAATACCGCCCCAGTAGAGCAGGAAGCCAAGGCTGTAGCAAGACCAAGCATTGCACCCAGCGGCGGCCAGATCCCGACATCTTGTTGAAATGCCGCCAGCAGGAAAAAGACCGACTCCAGCCCTTCCCTTGCAACGGCAAAAAAGACCATCATCACCAGCGCCCAGCCATGATGATTTCCACGCTGCAATGCGCTATCGACCGCCTGCTCCAGTTGTACTTTGACGTTGCGCGACACTTTGCGCATCCAGAAAACCATCCAGGTAAGGATCACCACGGCGATCACCGCCACAATGCCTTCAAACAGTTCCTGTTCTTTTTGCGGAAATTCGCCGGTGGTTTCGTTAATGAAGATACCCAAGCCCAGACACAACGCAGCGGCAAGCAACACGCCAATCCACATTACACCAATCCATCGGCCTCGCTGGGTACGCTTAAGATAGCTGGCAATCAAACTGACAATCAGCGCGGCTTCAAGTCCTTCGCGCAACATAATGAGAAACGGAACAAACATGCCACCCACCCTTAAACGTTTTTCTGAGTCAATCTATGCAAAGAAAAGTAAATCGCAGTGATAGCGATTATCATTACGATGAAGAAAAATACAAGTGGAATGTAGTGATAATGATGAGAAGATGTAAAAATATTTTGAGAAAAAACGCAGAGGGCAATAACTGATTGCCCTCTGCCTGCTTCCGGTTATGACGTGAAATTTTCGGTAAAACGCCTTCCCTTACCCTTCCTGCAACCGTGACGGCGGAGCCGAATGAT
>OAWJ01001616.1_pt1 | contig 11536 bp, 9 predicted proteins | sample 1517021 | NCBI WGS metagenome assembly OAWJ01 (sample SAMEA2580121, study PRJEB22360) | human gut metagenome | biome: human gut; feature: human-associated habitat; material: faeces | place: Denmark | collected 2008/2010
TGCTGCAATTCAATACTGAAAAGGAATGCAGTGAACTGGTATACGACTTTGACGGTGACGGTGTGTTTGACGATGCTCCTATGCTCGGCGATGCAGACGGAAATGGAAAGCCGTATGAGCCAAATGACATTTACTGGACTGCACTGCATATTGCTAAGAAGGCAGTTATAGGTCACGGTTCAAGAAGATATTACCAAGGCAATGTTCCCAATATTGAAGCTGACACAGACAACAACGGTAAAATTGATACAAATGACTTGTTCGACATTGTGTACGAGTGTGCTCTGCGTGGAGCAGGACTGAAAAAATAGAGATAGTTCTGTTCTTGAAAATGAAAAAGTGACTTTTGCTTTGCTGATTTATCAGGAGAGCAAAAGAAAGGAGACAACTTAAAAATCATTACATATCCGAAAGGGAGGTACTACTTATGAAGTCTGTAAAAAAAATTATTGCTGCTTTATCTGCAGCCACAATGGTATCTGCTTGCGCAGGCGTTGTTGCAAGCGCAGCTGAGGCAGTAAACGCAGTCAATGTTTCCTACAGCACCGTAGCAGAAACATTCACCGCCGCTGACGGCACAGTTGTTCCGGCAGGTGCAACCGCAGTGACACTGTCCATCGAGAACAACACCGGTTTCTCAGCATCTGACATCACACTGAACGCAACCGCAGACCTGTTGGCTGTGGACGGTATGGTTGCCGCAACAAACGGCAGTGCTTATGGTAATGCTACTGTATCAGCTGCACAGAACGGCAGCAAGGTTGTTATCACTAGTGCATCTCTGGACGATTCCAAGAATGACGGCACTCTGGTAACTTTCTATACTACCAGTGACGCAGAAGTAACTGTAGAAAACGCCTCGTTCGAATTTGTAAAGAACAATGAGATCAGCTGCTATACCAGTCAGCAGTATGATTTTTACGTGATCGGCGATTTGAACAGCGATGAACAGGTCAACTCCAAGGATGCTGCGATCATGCTGTCTGCATACAATATCGCCGAGGCTGACGGCAGCCTGCTGACAACAGCAAACGGAAAGGCTCTGATGGTTTCTATTGCAAAGATGAATCCGGCAAAATATAAACTGGACTCCGCAAAAAAAGTAGAGGCAGCAGATGGAAACAAGGATGGCAGAATCATGAACTGCGACAATGTAAATTATTCTGATGTAAAGCAGCTCCTGAACTACGCCGCAGCTACTGGTGCAGGTTTGACTTACGATGTGGCAGGCTGGCATTATGGTGAGTATGTGGGATACGTGAAGTAAGCTCATATTTTACAAATTTATGCCGTGTTAGACAGACGAATCATTATGACAGAAGGACAAGTTCGTTTTTTAATTCGAGGTTGTCCTTTTGTGGTATTTTGAGGTCTATGGAGAATAAGAAGGATGTTATATGTCTTTAGAAATATATCAAGCAATTGTTGATACTGCTTCAGCAGTAGGAAGTCTAGTGGCAGTCTGTTTAGCATACAAAGCTTTTGACGTTTCCAGAAAAATATCCGATCATGAGCAAGATAATGAACGAACTCGCCTGACAATAGACGCATTAAACAATTTGCAAGATGAGGTTCTGAGCAAAATATATTGTCCTGAACTCTATGAGATCAAATCAGATCTACAAGAAAAAGAATATAAAATCATGCTCTCTAAATTCGAATTTTTTGCAGTTGCTGTAAAAAATAAGGTTTATAGCGAAGAACTGGTAATCAAATGTGCCAGTGAATCAATTTTCTGGACGTTTAACAAGCTGTTCCCGTTCATGATCGGAAAGCTAAGACAAGCAGATGATCGCTTTTCTGCATCTCTATGGCTCGCCGAAAGATGTATTCAAGGGAATGCCAATAAACAAAGAATCTTTCAGGAAATGATGTCCAAAGTTGCATCAAAAACTCATTCAGAAGCATATTGAAATATAGCGTATTTGGAAATCCCATTCTCTCATAAAGCAGCACGCCAAGAACCCACTATTTATGGTTTTGGCGTGCTTGTTTTGTTATATAAAGTCTTCCTCCGCAAGTAATTCAGCCTGTGCAATGTTCCCTCTAGTCCACCACATATTTCGTAAGTTTGCCTTATTTACATAGATTCTCTTGAATTTAGTACTGCTGTCGTCCAAAAGCATATACCCCCTTTCTTTCTCTTTCTTTTACTTTCTTTCGTTTCTTTCACAAATATAGCATAAGAAATAGAAAAAGTCAAGCATTTCCCCAGCAGTCAATCTTACGATTTCACGCTGGAATCGATTCTATGCAGAAAAAAGCATCATGACACCAGCCGCTCACAATGCCTGCTCAAAAATTTTTGATGTGTTCCACCTTTATACGAACAACTCAACAACTAACACATAACTAACAAGGTGCAAAAAGTCCCCTAAAATCCGATATTTTTGTTTCTCAAAGAGATAAGGAAACATCGATTTTTTATCGATATTGCGTTATTTCTTTTGTTTCAGAAGTCCATTTGGACAACTTCTGGACAACTAAAAAGTATTTTAAAATCGCTCTGTGTTTTGCAGAGCGATTTTTTTATGTTGCTGTAACTCGTATTTTTATTCAGTCAGCTTCTTCTCAATAGAATCTGCCAACACTTTTCGTGTACTGCTAAGCACATCAGCATAAATATCAGCTGTGACATTGATGTCACAATGCCCCAAATGGTCGCTGATGATTTTGAGATCTACGCCCATATTCAAAAGTATCGTAGCATTACGCTTTCCATTATTTTAACATGTTTTCTCCAAAAAAGCAAGTTCCGCACCCCATCCCCTACAAAATTTTCAAAAAAACATGGACAACACCGGAAAACTGTGCTATAATAAGAGGTAGAGCCTTCGGGCACATAAATGTTAAGGAGGACCTTGTATGTCAAAAAAGCCGTATTATATCACGACACCGATTTACTATCCGTCGGGAAATCCCCATATCGGGCACTGCTATACAACAGTTGCCTGCGATTCTATCGCACGGTACAGACGAATGCAGGGCTATGATGTGATCTTCCTCACCGGAACTGATGAACACGGTCTGAAAATCGAACAGAAAGCGGCGGCAAAGGGTATCACGCCGAAAGAATATGTAGATGAGATCGTCAAGACCTTCAAGGCACTGTGGGAAAAGATGCACGTCAGCTATGACCGCTATATCCGCACCACCGATGACTACCACATAGAAACCGTACAGAAGATCTTCAAGCGTCTGTACGATCTGGGATACATCTATAAGGGTGAATATAAGGGCAAGTACTGCACCCCCTGTGAAAGCTTCTGGACCGAGTCCCAGCTGGACGAAAACGGCTGCTGTCCGGAGTGTCACCGCGAAGTCGTCGAGGCAAAGGAAGAAGCCTACTTCATGAAAATGGCTCCCTTTGCAGAGCGTATCGAAAAGCTGCTGCTGGAAACCGACTATCTCCAGCCCAAGACTCGTGCAGTGGAACTGGTCAACAACTTCATCAAGCCGGGGCTGGAAGACCTCTGCGTTTCCCGTACCTCTTTCACATGGGGCATTCCGGTCACTTTCGATCCGAAGCACGTGGTCTATGTCTGGGTAGACGCTCTGTCCAACTATATCAGTGCACTGGGCTATGAAAACAACGCCTACCACGATTTCGACAAGTACTGGCCGGCAGATGTGCACATGGTTGCCAAAGACATCATGCGGTTCCATGCCATTGTCTGGCCGGCAATGCTGATGGCTCTGGATCTGCCGCTGCCGAAGCATCTGGCAGTTCACGGCTGGATCACTTTCAACGGACAGAAAATGTCCAAGTCGCTGGGCAACGTGGTAGACCCGTTCCTGCTGGCTGACCGCTACGGAGCAGATGCGATCCGCTACCATATCCTGCGAGAAATGGCTCTGGGTGCGGACAGTTCGTTCTCCAACGAGATCATGATCAACCGTATCAACTCCGATCTGGCAAACGGTCTGGGCAATCTGGTTTCCCGTACCGTGGCAATGGTGGACAAGTACTTCGGCGGCACTCTGCCGACCGAACGCCAGTCCGGCGAATTTGACGAAGAACTCATCGCCGTAGCCACCGGTCTGACTGCAAAGCTGGAAGGTCTGCTGGATCAGACCCAGCTGAACCACATGCTGGCAGAGATTTTCCAGGTGGTTTCCCGTGCCAACAAGTACATCGACGAAACCGCACCGTGGATTCTGGCAAGAGAGGAATCAAACCGCACCCGTCTGGCAACGGTGCTGTACAACCTGCTGGAAACCATTCGTATCATCACCGTTCCGCTGAGTGCATTCATGCCGGAAACCATGCCGAAGATCTGGGAGCAGATCGGGGCATCGGAAGCCGACGTGGCATACAGCACCGCTGCGGTATTCGGCACACTGCCGGCAAATGTGACCGTGCACAAGGGTGACATCATCTTCCCGCGTATCGACGTGGAAAAGGAGATCGACGAACTGAACCAGCTGATTCTGGCAGCACAGCCCAAGGAAGAACCGCAGGAGCCGGAATTCACACCCCAGCCTCTGGCAGAGGAGATCGACATCGACACCTTTGGCAAGACCGATCTGCGTGTAGCAAAGGTGCTGGAATGCGAAAAGGTGAAGAAGTCCAAGAAGCTGCTGAAGCTTCAGCTGGACGACGGCATGGGCGGCAGACAGGTGGTTTCGGGCATTGCACCGTGGTACAAGCCGGAAGACCTGATCGGCAAGAAGATCGTTCTGGTGGCAAACCTGAAGCCGGCAAAGCTGTGCGGCGTGGAAAGCTGCGGCATGATCTGTGCGGCAGATATGCCCAACGGTGATGTCAAGGTGATCTTCCCTGACGAAAGCCTGCCGGTAGGTTCGAAGATCCGATAAGCAATCGATGAAAACGAAATAAAAAAATAAGCCGTACCCCGGAATGGAACATTTCCGGAGTACGGCTTTTCTGTTGGGCTAAGATTATCGGGCAGATGCGGGCATCTGTCCCTGCGATGCAATGGGACTATCCCACCAGCTTCTGCCGGAGCAGTGCCAAGTCGAAGCCGTTGACAGTGCCGTCTGCGTTGAGGTCAGCGGTCTGCCACTGGGTTTGTGTCAGGGTGCGTTCCTGTAGAAGGTATCGCTGGAGTAGAACGGCATCGGCGGTGGTGAGGGTGTTGTCGGAGTTGAGGTCGCCGGGGAGAGAGTTCACTTTAATCCAAACACCGTCACAGCATGCAGCCCCATACGGATTGCTACCAGCTGTGATAACGCAATAAACACCCGGCTGTGAAAATGTGTAAGAAATTGAACCAGATGTCCCACTAACATTAACCGTATCGAATCGAGAACCGTCTTTATCAATGCCAATACATGAATCCGTTGAATTCTCAATTGTATAGGTAAATGTGATAGATTCTCCCATAACAATTTCGGTTCTATCCGCCTGAATGGAAATGTTAAATGGTGCAGTTTTCTCGTTTACTTTAATCCAAACACCATCACAGCATGCTGAACCATATGGGTTACTGCCAGCTGTGATAACACAATAAACACCCGGCTGTGAAAATGTATAAGACACTGTTCCAGATGTTCCACTGACGCCAATTGTATCAAACCGAGAGCCGTCTTTATCAATACCAATACAAGAGTCTGTTGAATTTTCAATCGTATAGCTAAATGAAACTGATTCTCCTGCAATAATTGTTGTTTTATCTGCTTGAATGGAAATGTTAAATGGTGCAGTTTTCTCGTTTACTTTAATCCAAACACCATCACAGCATGCTGAACCATATGGGTTACTGCCAGCTGTGATAACACAATAAACACCCGGCTGTGAAAATGTATAAGACACTGTTCCAGATGTTCCACTGACGCCAATTGTATCAAACCGAGAGCCGTCTTTATCAATACCAATACATGAATCTGTTGAATTTTCAATTGTATAGGTAAATGTGATAGATTCTCCAGCAGTTATCGTTGTTCTATCTGCCTGAATAGAAATATTTGTCGGCGGATTCGGATTCACACCCGAAAAGAACAGCTTCGCCTCTAATCTTCTTCTATTTTTCAAAGCGGAATCCACTTTTCCCGTTGCAGAGTTGGTTACAACATAGCTTTCAAATGCAGATGCAGCGGCAGCCTGCGACATTTCTCCACGCAGATATTTTACCAGCGGAGAATTTTTAATCATAGACGTTCCGCCGCCGGTGTTGTACGTAAAGCTGACCAGTGCATCAAATTGATTCTGATTCATCTGCAATCCGGAAGTCTGCCGTCTGACATTGGGGATATATGATGACACGATCTCCTGACGCATTGCCACTTCGGCAGCAGCCTTTGTAATGCTGTGCAGTCCGCTGGCATGTGCCTTTGTGCCGCATTTTGTACCATATCCTATCGAAGATTGTGCACCGTCATAATAACACTTGGCACTGAATCCCTCTCTGGCTTTGATAAAATCAATACCGTTCTGGCTAATCGTCAATTCGGCAGAAGTTGCCGCACTCACTGGCAGCCCCGCACACATTCCCATGCCCAGCACAACCGCAATACAAGCCGTGAGCCACCGAGCAAGCCATTTTCTTCTGCATGTTTTCATTTGTACCAACTCCTTCAATTTTAAAGTAGTCACATCTGACTTCTTTTTATCTATTATAATCCATTTAGATTGAAAAGTCAATATCTTTTAGTCATTTATGATAAAATAAGTGCAAAAAGGAGTGGCACAAATGGCTTTTTATCAGCGAATCCGCGACTTGCGGGAAGATGCAGACAAAACACAAACTGAAATTGCAGCATATCTGGGAACAACTGCCCAGTATTATGGCAAATATGAAAAGGGAGAACGAGAACTTCCCTTTTCCCGTGCCGTCCTGCTGGCGAATTTCTACGATGTCAGTCTGGACTATCTCGCCGGACGCACCAATCTCCCGAAAAATCCTCACGGGATCACCATTGCAGACGATGCCCTGCTGGTTCTGCAAAAATACACCGCCCTCACCGAACGCAACAAGGGCAGGCTGGAGCAGTTTCTCGACACCCTCTCCGAACAACAGGCTCAGCAAAAAGAAACACGATCGTCCGTGTGAAATAGCAAAAAGCGTACCGTCCCAGACGATACGCTTTTTTTCATTTCGCATAAGCACTGCATAATGTCACGCTGCCGGAAAAATCGGCATATTCCACCGAAAGATACCAGTCGCCGCCGCTGCCGGTGATCTCCTGTGAGATGTTCCCGTTTGCATCGGGTGTGAGCCACAGTTCGTCGCTGCCGTTTTTCACGATCAGCTGCACAAAGCCGGACTGGCAGGCAACCGAGCCCGTGACTTGCAGCCGCCTTGCCTGCAAGCTGCACCCGCCGAAAACCACATCTTTTCCCCGTGCCTGCCGACATGTGGCGGCATAGGCTCCGGTGTAGTTGTCGCTCCCGCAGGTTCGCGTGCCAATGAGCTTGTGCTCCGAGGTACGTGCCAGCGAGCCCATGGAGGACACCACCTTTTCATAGCCGTGCAGCAGGTCCGCTTTCCCGCCGCAGCCCACGCTGCAAACCAGTGTCAGCAGCAGCGGCAGCACCCAGATTTTCCGCAGTTTCATTCTGCATTGCCCCTTTCCAACAGCCAGTTCATGATTTTCCACACCGCACCGGCAATTCCCAGAAATACCGCCAGCGGCACGGCTGCGACTGCCAGCAGCATCAGCCCCACAGCCAGCACTGCCCCGCGGTAAATTCGCTGCCGCATCATTTTACCAGCTGGTAGTAGCTGCGGGAAGTTGCCTTGTACATAACCACATACAGCACTGCAAACACCAGATAGCTGCCCACAGTCACGCCCACCAGCAGCGGCGTATTCGACAGCCCGAACATCATCAGCAGCTTCCGGAGCAGCGGGAACGCAAAGCACAGATGCACACCCGATGCCAGCAGCGGTGCGGCAAAGACTGTCAGGATCTGGGAGTTGATGCTCTTTTTGATCTCCTTTCGGGTCATGCCCACCTTTTGCAGAATCTCGAACCGTGCTGCATCTTCGTATCCCTCGGAGATCTGCTTGTAGTACATAATCAACACCGTGCCGAACAGGAATACCACGCTCAACAAAATGCCCAGATACAGCAGCCCGCCGAACAGGGAGTAGAAGCTGTACCGCTGCATCTCCAAACTTTTGACTTCGTAAAAATATTCCTGATGTGTCTGTGCGTTGTCGGCAAACTGCTGCTCCAGTTGTTTTTCCAGTTCCATCTGTGTGTCTGCGTTGCAGTCCAGATCAAATCCCAGCCAGGTCTGATAGCTAGATGCCATTTTTTCGCCGTAGACAGAATACTGATACTCGTAGAGCCGGCTCATAGTTTCGCCGTCCGGAACCACCAGGTACATGGTCGGATAGGTCGCAATGGCATTGTCACCGCTTTCAAGAAAGTCAGGAACCTGCTTCCTGATATGAAATTGGAACTGGTCATCGATATTCAGGGCATCTCCGCTGAACGTTCCGCGAAACATACACAGCAGCACTTCATTTTCGCCCAGTGTTTCTGTTGTGCCGGTGATTTTTTCGTAGGTGTCCAGTGTCACAATATTCAGCATGACCAGTTTGTCGATGCTCTCCGCATACTGAGTGCCGCTGACTTCCGTATACTGTTTTACCGAGAGATTGCTGCCCTGCCTTAACGCCGCGAAATTCAGATTGTTGTAGGCGAGTTCATTCTTTCTGGTCTGATGCGATGTCTGCAATACAGCATCGACCTGCTGTTCGATGTAAGATGACGCCGCAACACTCTGGTCGTAGTCCTTAGTGAAAACGCCGACTTCCAGATCTCTGGGATAGCGGGTGTGCAGGCTGGCATCTTCGCCGATCCGCAGACAGAGAGAGGACGAGATCATCACCAGCACGCCGGTGGAGAGGATACAAATGGAAGCTAGACTGGCACCGTTCCGCTTCATGCGGTAGGACATAGAGGAAACGGAAACGAAGTGGTTCAGTTTATAGTAGTACTTTTTGTTTTTCTGGAGCAGCTTGCACAGTGCCACAGAGCCGCAGATGAACAGCAGGTAAGAAGCGATAATGACCAGCACAATGGCAATAAACAGCACCAGCAGTGCCTGTATGGGATCTTTTGTGGTCAATGCCAGATAATACGCGGTACCCAGCAATAACATGCCCAGCAGTGCCAGTATCCAGCGTGCCTTCGGCGGCTTTTCGCCGGTCTTTTCCCCGTGGAGCAGTTCTATTGGCTTTGCCACACGGATCTGTCCCAGCGAATACAGCAGGATCAGCACAAAAGACAGGACTGTCAGAAACAGGGTATTTCGCACCGCAGAAGGTTCAATGACAAATGCCAAAGAAGCCTGATTGGACAGCATTTTCGCCGCACAGAGTTCTGCCAGCTTGGACAGGAGAATGCCCATGCCCAGACCGCCGACAATGGAAACGGCAAACAGCATGAGATTCTGCCACAGGAGCACGCGGGCGATATTGCCCTTTCCCATGCCCAGAATATTATACAGTCCGAACTCCGTTTTCCGGCGACGCATAAGAAACGAATTCATGTAGAACAGAAAGATGACAACAAAAAATGCCACCACCGGCACGCCCCATGACAAGATCAGCTGCATATCACCGCCGCCACGCATCTGTTTGACGGATTTGTTGTAGGTGAGATAGGACACGATGTAAAACATCATGACCAGTCCGATGCTGGTCAGCAGGAACGGCACATAGGTTTTCTTGTTCTTGATAATGCCGTGCCATGCCAATTTGGGATAGAGATGCATGTTCATCGTGCCTCACCTCCGGTAGTCAGCAATGTCAGAGTGTCCGAAATCCGCTGATAGAACTGTTCGTTGGTGTCGTTCCCCCGATACAGCTGGTGGAACACTTCGCCGTCCTTGATGAACATCACCCGTCCGGCACTTGCCGCTGCCTTGGTGGAGTGGGTCACCATGACAATGGTCTGTCCCGACTGGTGGATCGCCGAAAACAGTGCCAGCAGTTCATCAGAGGAACGGGAGTCCAGTGCACCGGTAGGCTCATCTGCCAGAATCAGCCGCGGGTTGGTGATCAGGGCACGAGCCACGGCGGCACGCTGTTTCTGTCCGCCGGAAACCTCATAGGGGAATTTTTTCAGCAGCTGGGTGATGCCCAGCTGTTTCGCAATAGGTTCCAGCCGCCGCTGCATCTCCGCATAGGGTGTTCCCACCAGCACCAGCGGCAAATAGATGTTGTCCTCCAGTGAAAAGGTGTCCAGCAGGTTGAAGTCCTGAAAGACAAACCCCAGATGATCCCGCCGGAATGCGGCGATACGGGATTCCTTGATCTGTGTCAGGTCATTTCCATCCAGCTGCACCATGCCGCTGGTAGGCTTGTCCAGTGCCGCCAGAATGTTCAGCAGCGTGGTTTTTCCGGAACCGGATTCCCCCATGATCGCTGTATATTCTCCCTGCTCCACCGTAAAGGAAACGTCCCGCAGAGCCTCGACCTGATTGCCGCCGAAACGAGTGGTGTAAACCTTTTTCAAATGTGCTACTTCCAGCATTGCCATTGCAATGACCTCCTTCATCTTTGCGTATATGGGAAACACACAAGCCTTGTGTGTTGCCCGTTTTGTTGACTACTACAGTATACCACAAACGGGAAATGCTTCGCCATCGATTCGGCTTACATTTCCCGCTTTCTTTCTTACATTTTTGTCACATCACTCAATGCCACGTGTTTCCCGAAACATGCCGATGCGAATGGTGGTGCCTTGCTCTGCCTGCGACTCCGCTGTAATGGTATGGTTCAGGTTCCGGCAGATTCGCCGGCAGAGATACAGCCCGATGCCGCTTGCCTTTTTATCCGTTCTGCCGTTGCAGCCTGTAAAGCCCTTTTCAAAAATACGGGACAGATCCTCCGCCGCAATGCCGATTCCCGTATCCCGAATGCACAGCGTTTTCGGTTCCTCCAGAAAAATCGAAACCGTCCCGCCGGAGGGAGTATATTTCAACGCATTGGAGAGCACCTGCTCCAGCACGAACAGCAGCCACTTTTCATCAGTCAGCACCTGACAATCCAGCGGCTCATATTCCAGCCGAATCTTCCGGTGGATAAACTGGGCGGAAAACCGCCGCACTGCCTGCCGGACGATACTGTCCAGATCACACTGCACAAAGAGATAATCCGTGGAATCCGAATCCAGCCGCAGATAACACAGCACCATTTCCACATACTGTTCGATTCGCTGTAGATCTTCCAGCAGCATGTGATTTTCCGGCGTGTCCGCCGCCTGTAGGTGCAGCCGCATGGCAGCGATCGGCGTTTTCATCTGGTGCGTCCACGCCGTGTAATATTCCATCATGTCGCTGTACCGCACCCGCCATTCCTGTGTCAGTTCCTGCTGCTTCTGGTACAGCAGTTCCACCAGTTCCTGATACGCCTGTTCTGACGCGTCCTCCGGCGGCGGGAGATGCCGGGTGGTAATGACGATCTCCTGCTGCATCTGCCGGAGTGTGCGGCACTTCTGGTAATACTTCCGGAAACGCACCAAAAACCAGAACAAATACAGCACCGCCGACAGCACACCGCCGTACAGCACGGCTTTCCCCGGCAGGGCGGACCAAGAAAAAAACAGAACCTTAATG
>OAWJ01001618.1_pt1 | contig 11524 bp, 9 predicted proteins | sample 1517021 | NCBI WGS metagenome assembly OAWJ01 (sample SAMEA2580121, study PRJEB22360) | human gut metagenome | biome: human gut; feature: human-associated habitat; material: faeces | place: Denmark | collected 2008/2010
TTGCATGGCCCCGTCTGACCCTGCCGGGAGTGATATCCCGTCCGATGCACCTCAAACCCTTCTATTCGGTAGGCAAAGGGGAACATCTGCAAGGCGTACAAGTACATATTGTGGACTTTAATAAAGCTGCACTAAGCGAGATACAGTTTTACGTGATGCAGGAGATAGCTGTACTCTATCCGGGCCGGGCCGTATTCGACCATGCCGATAAAGGACGTTTCCGTATGTTCGATCTCGTCAGCGGCTCCAAAGAAGTACGCGAACGTTTCAGTCAGCGCAACCGCTGGGAAGACGTCCGCGATTATTGGTACAAAGACGTTGACGACTTCCGCCGGCTGTCGAAGAAGTATTATTTGTATAAATAAAAACTGGGACCGAGGAGTGCCCGACAAACAAAGAAACAATGAAAACGGAAAGAAACTATGACGAATTCCTGCGAGACATCAGCCGATTTATCCCACAGGATAGAATATTTACCGACGAGCTCCATCGCCTGGCATGGGGGACAGATGCGGGTTTCTACCGACTGATTCCTCTAATTGTAGTTAACTCGATCGACGACGATGAAGTATTCGAAATGATCTATCTGGCCGACAGATATAATATACCGGTAACTTTCCGCGCTGCCGGAACCAGTCTTTCGGGACAGTCCATCAGTGACTCTGTTCTGATTATAGCCGGCAAAGGCTGGGATCACTACGAACTCTCACCCGATCACGAACAGATTTACCTGGAGCCCGGTATCATCGGACAACGGGTAAACGAGATCCTCGCACCTTACGGACGTAAATTTGCTCCCGATCCGGCTTCCATAAAAAGCGCCATGGTAGGTGGAATCGTAATGAACAATGCTTCGGGCATGAACTGCGGGACACATGCCAACAGTGATAAGATGCTGCTGTCGGTACGTATCATACTCCCTGACGGATATTATCTTAATACCGCCAGCCAGGAATCCCGAGAAAACTTTGAAGAAGATCATCCCGATTTCCTCCGCCGCATCTGCGAGCTACGTGACCAGGTACGTAGCAACAAAGAACTGAGTGCACGTATCCGTTATAAATACTCAATCAAGAACGTAACAGGGTTGAATATTCTTCCCTTCCTCGTATACGATGATCCGTTCGATATTATTGCCCACCTGATGGTAGGCTCGGAGGGCACATTAGCTTTCCTTTCCGGTGTGACTATGAAAACGGAATACGACTATCCGCACAAGGCAAGCGCCATGCTCTATTTCAGCGACATCAAAGAAGCATGCCGTGCAGTGGTAGCCATGAAAAAACTCGTCAACACAGATGGGGAGTGGATTGTAAAAGGTGCGGAACTGCTCGACTGGAAATCCCTGGCTTCTGTGAATGATCCGACGGGAGAAGGGCTAACAGCCGTATTGACCGAAACCAAAGCACGCACACAGGAAGAGCTCAACCACAACATCACTGTCATCGAAGATACATTAAAGGCATTTAAAACCTACATCCCGGTCCACTTTACCGACCGTCCCGAGGAATATTCCAAATATTGGGCAATCCGTTCGGGCATTTTCCCCTCTGTAGGAGGAACCCGTCCTCCGGGAACAACCTGTCTGATTGAGGATGTGGCCTTCCACATTGAAGACCTCCCCGAGGCGACAGCCGAACTGCAACAGCTCATTGCCCGGCACGGATACGATGACGCCTGCATTTACGGTCATGCGTTAGAAGGCAATTACCACTTCATTATCAACCAGTCATTCAGTAATGAAGTTGAAATAAAACGGTATGAAGCCCTGATGAACGACATAAAAGAACTGGTAGTGGACAAATATGACGGCTCATTAAAGGCAGAACACGGCACAGGACGAAACATGGCTCCGTTCGTAAAGCAGGAATGGGGAGAAGAAGCTTTCGCTATCATGAAGGCGGTAAAACAACTCTTTGACCCCAAAGGATTATTTAATCCGGGCGTTATCTTCAACGACGACCCTCAATGCCATATCAAACATTTCAAGCCTCTCTCACCATTGGCAATAGGAGAAGGCTCCGAAGTGACACGCCAGATAGACCGGTGTATCGAATGCGGATTCTGCGAAGTGAACTGTCTCTCGTGCGGATTCACGCTCTCCTCACGCCAGCGTATTGTCATACAGAGGGAAATCTCACGCCTGAAAAAAAGCGGGGAAAATCCGCAGTTACTGGAAACACTGTCCAAGTTATACCGGTATCCGGGTAATCAGACCTGTGCCGGTGACGGCCTGTGTGCCACGTCTTGTCCGATGGGTATCAATACCGGTGACCTGACCCACCTCCTGCGTCAGGCAGAGCTACCGTCCAACAGCACCGGTTATAAGGCGGGGAAATTTGCCGCCAATCATTTCGCAGGAATAAAAAATGCCCTGCGACCGGTACTGTCACTTGCCAATACGACACACAGCCTGCTGGGAACTTCCAGGATGACTTCCATTACTCGAAAGATGCACAACGTATGGGGACTTCCGCAATGGACACCGGCCATGCCTATGAGCTATAAGATACACAAGAAGGACAACAACAAGGCACCGGATGCAAAGAACAAGGTGGTCTACTTCCCCAGTTGCATCAACCAAACTATGGGATTGGCAAAAAATTCTCCCGTAGAGCAACCTTTGATTAACAAAATGCTCTCTCTGCTTCAGAAAGCGGGATACGAAGTCATCTTCCCGCCCAAGATGGAGAAACTCTGTTGCGGAACCATTTGGGAAAGCAAAGGTATGCTGGATATAGCCGACAGCAAATCGGCTGAACTGGAAGCCGCCTTATGGGAGGCCAGCGAACAGGGACGGTATCCGGTACTTTGCGACCAGAGCCCTTGTCTGCACCGTATGCGTGCCACTATCCAAAAGATGAAGCTATACGAACCGGCTGAATTTATCTATACGTTCCTGCGGGATAAACTGGAATTCACTCCCACAGACCGTCCCGTAGCCGTACACATCACATGTTCCATGCGTAAAATGGGATTGTCGAATACACTGATTTCACTGGCCGGACTATGTTCAACGCAAGTGCTTGTTCCGGAAGAGGTGGGTTGTTGCGGCTTTGCCGGAGATAAAGGATTCACCCGGCCGGAACTCAACACTTATGCTTTACGCAAACTACGTCCGCAACTGGAGAAAGCAGGAATCAGTATCGGCTATTCAAACAGCCGCACCTGTGAAATCGGTTTAGCCACTAACACCGGCATCCCCTATGTATCGATTGCCTATCTGGTGGATCAGTGCACTCGTCCACGTGAAACAAAAGAATAACTTAACACTTAAATAAGAATGCAATGAATCAAACAGCCAACAAACGTCTACTTGCCCTCGATGTGTTGCGGGGTATCACTATCGCAGGAATGATTATGGTCAACAATCCCGGCAGCTGGAGCTACGTATATGCTCCCCTCGGACATGCGGCATGGATCGGTCTGACTCCGACCGACCTGGTCTTTCCTTTCTTCATGTTCATCATGGGCATTTCCACCTATATATCATTAAGAAAGTATAACTTCGAATTCAGTCATTCTGCGGCCTTGAAAATACTTAAAAGAACCATTGTGATCTTTGCCATCGGTTTGGGAATCGCATGGTTCTCCATGTTTTGCCACACTTGGAATTCACTATCCGGCGAAGATATTCCATTCTTCTCCCGTCTGGGGGAATCAGTCTGGACTTTCGGTCACATTCGCATCCTGGGTGTCATGCAGCGATTGGCCCTCTGCTACGGCGCAACGGCTATCATCGCTTTAATCATGAAGCATAAATACATCCCATACCTGATAGCCGCCTTGCTAATCGGTTACTTCATCATCCTGATCACCGGAAACGGATTTGAATACAACAGTACCAACATCCTGGCGGTGGTGGACCGTGCCGTATTGGGCGAGGCACATATGTACAAAGACAACGGCATCGATCCGGAAGGTGTATTAAGCACCATACCTTCGATAGCCCATGTGCTGATAGGCTTCTGCGTAGGCAAACTGCTGATGGAAGTAAAAGACATCAATGAAAAAATAGAACGCCTGTTCCTGGTTGGCACCATCCTCACCTTTGCGGGTTTCCTACTCAGCTACGGCTGTCCAATCAGCAAAAAGATCTGGTCACCGACATTCGCGATTGTCACTTGCGGACTGGCATCCAGTTTCCTGGCACTCCTCGTATGGATTATCGACGTAAAAGGTTATACACGATGGAGCCGGTTCTTCGAATCGTTCGGAGTCAACCCACTATTCATCTACGTGACCGGAGCCGTTCTCTCTATTCTGTTGGGCAACATACTGATACCTTATGACGGTCATACCATCAGCCTTCACGGATTTGTGTATAAGATCATCCTCCAACCCCTGCTCGGCGATTATCCCGGTTCTTTAGCATTCGCCATCTTATTCGTAGGGCTGAACTGGTGTATCGGATACATCCTGTATAAGAAAAAAATATATATAAAGATATGATACTAATAGCAGACAGTGGTTCTACTAAGACCGATTGGTGTGTAGTAGAACATGGACAGTTAGTCCAGCAGATTTTTACGAAAGGCACTAACCCTTTCTTTCAGTCTGAAGAGGAAATCAGTAATGAAATAGCAACCGCCCTGATTCCTCAATTAAAGACAAACAAGTTCGAGACTGTTCACTTCTATGGAGCCGGTTGCGCTTTCCCCGACAAAATAGAAACGGTGCGCAAAGCCATAGCTGCGCATCTGCAAGTAAGCGGAGAGATTGAGATCAGTACGGACATGCTTGCTGCCGCCAGGGGACTGTGTGGCCATCAACCGGGCATCGCCTGCATCATGGGCACAGGATCGAACTCTTGTTATTATGACGGTAAAAACATAGTCAGCAATGTATCGCCATTAGGATTTATTCTGGGTGACGAAGGCAGTGGAGCGGTTTTGGGTAAGCTGCTGGTAGGCGATATCCTTAAGAATCAAATGACTCCGGGACTTAAAGAAAAGTTCCTGGAACAATACAACCTGACGCCTGCCGAAATTATCGACCGGGTATATCGCCAACCGTTTCCAAATCGTTTCCTGGCAAGTTTCTCTCCATTCCTGGTCGAACACCTCGATGAACCGGCCATACGCGAACTGGTTCTGAACAGCTTTAAGAAATTCCTGAAACGCAATGTAATGCAATACGACTACCAGCATGCCCGGGTCCATTTCATCGGTTCAGTAGCGTTCTACTACAAAGAATTACTGTCGGAGGCGTGTAAGGCAATGGGGATTCACCTGGGAACGATTATCAAGAGTCCGATGGAAGGACTGATTAAATTTCACGAGTAACGTATACGAATTATAGAACAAAAACATGAATAGTAATATAGAAAAATCAGATAAAACATCCTTCGTCAAGATTTCCGAGCAGCCCTCGCTCTACAGTGATCTTGAGAAGAAGTCGGTCCGCGAAATACTGGAAGATATCAATACCGAAGACCAAAAGGTGGCTCTTGCCGTACAGAAAGCTATTCCTCAAATTGAAAAGTTAGTCACACAGATTGTCCCCCGCATGAAACAGGGGGGACGGAACCAGCGGACGCCTCGGGGTTCTCGATGCTTCAGAGATCCCTCCCACTTTCGGGATGCCTCCCACATTGATCATCGGGCTGATTGCAGGCGGAGATACCGCCTTGCGTAATCCGGTGGAGAATGCCGAAGACAATACCACCCGGGGGTGGGAAGAACTGACGGAACATAACATCAACAGTAAAGATACCGTCATCGGTATTGCAGCCTCAGGTACGACTCCCTATGTGATCGGAGCCATGCATGCGGCACGCGAGCACGGCATCCTCACCGGTTGCATCACCAGCAACCCGAACTCGCCGATGGCCGCAGAAGCCGATGTACCCATCGAAATGATTGTAGGCCCCGAATATGTAACAGGCAGTTCGCGCATGAAATCAGGAACAGGGCAGAAGATGATTCTGAACATGATCACAACCTCGGTTATGATTCAACTGGGACGCGTGAAAGGCAACAAGATGGTCAATATGCAGCTTAGCAACCAGAAGTTGGTGGACCGCGGCACACGCATGATTGTCGAAGAACTCGGGTTAGAATATGACAAGGCTAAAGCACTGTTGCTGATGCACGGTTCCGTGAAAAAAGCGGTAGATGCATATAAAGCCGGATAACAAAACCGAACCCTCCTAAACTTACAATACCATGAATACGAAAAACAAAGTTCACTTCTCCCCCATCTCTCTGCAGGAGAGAAAAGGGACGAAATCTCTGCTCACCGCTTTGGCGTTTCTGTTCTGCAGCCTGCAAGCTGTCGCACAACCTCTGCCACGCGTTGCCCCCGAGCAAGTAGGCATGGATTCTCACCGTCTGTTGCATGCCGACGAGGCTATTCAGAGGGTTCGGTCCTTAAAAAAAAAAACGCCGGGAGCCGTACTCGCCGTAGTCCGTCATGGCAAAATAGCCTATCTCAAGGCTTATGGTAACCGGCGGATCTATCCCAATATAGAACCGATGGAGATAAATACCGTCTTCGATATGGCTTCTTGCAGCAAGCCGATGTCGACTGCTGTTTCTGCCATGATTCTGATTGAACGCGGACAACTGCGCCTACTCGATCGCGTCAACCTCTACCTGCCTGACTTCCGGGAATGGCAGGGAGAGAACGGAGAGAAACAGGACATCCGCATTGTAGACCTTATGACTCACACTTCGGGCCTTCCACCTTACGCACCGGTAGCCGAGTTACAGAAAGAGTACGGTTCACCCAATCCGGAAGGGCTCATGAAGTATATTTCCACTTGCAAACGTGACTTCAAGCCTCAAACGAATTTTCAGTATAGTTGCCTCAACTATATCACCTTGCAACATGTCATCGAAGTCATTACCGGACAAAACCTGCGGGACTTTGCCAAAGAGAATATCTTCAATGTCCTGGGCATGCAGCACACCGATTATCTGCCCACCGTACAGCAGAAAGACGGAAAGTGGATAAATACCGTAGATTACCCCTGGATGGATTTGATTGCACCTACCGAGAAGCAAAAAGACGGAAGTGTACTCTGCGGACAGGTGCACGATCCGTTGGCGCGCATCCTGAACGGAGGAATCTCCGGCAATGCAGGGGTCTTCTCGGACGCCAATGATATTGCCGTTCTCGCAGCTGCCTTGCTGAATGGGGGCGAATATAATGGTCGCCGTATTCTCAGCCCACTGGGGGTAAAAACCATGCGTACCGTTCCCCGCGAAATAGCCGGACTGGGACGCACTCCGGGATGGGATGTCTTCTCAGCCTATGCCTCAAATCATGGCGACCTCTTCGGCCCGAACACCTTCGGGCATACAGGATATACGGGTACTTCCATCCTGATTGACCCAGATAACGACACGGCTGTCATCCTGCTCATCAACGCCGTGCATCCTGAAGACGGACACAGTGTAGTCCGCCTCCGTTCGCTGGTTGCCAATGCAGTAGCCGCTTCTATCTGCCCGCCCGCACAAGTATATACGGATCATTATTACAAACGTTTCCTGGAATTTGAAGCAGATGCTCCCATCGGGCCGAAGGATATCGTAATGGTGGGCAATAGCCTCACCGAAAACGGCGGAGACTGGAGCATACGCCTGAATAAAAAGAATATAAGAAACCGCGGAATCATTGGTGACGAAGCAATGGGAATTTACCAACGTCTTTTCCAGATATTGCCCGGCACTCCCCGGAAGATTTTCCTGATGGCAGGAATAAACGATGTGTCACACAACCTGAGTGCCGATAGTGTGGTAGAACTGATTACTCTGGTCATAGACAAAATACGAACCGGATCACCATCCACCGAACTCTATCTGCAGAGTCTTTTACCCATTAATGAATCGTTCGGACGATACAAAACAATGACCGGTAAAACCGACCTGATACCCGAAATCAACAGTAAGTTGGAAGCACTTGCCAAAGACAGGAAAATACCTTTTATCAACCTTTTCCCTCTATTTACGGAGAAAGGTAGCAATGTGATGCGGAAAGAACTGACTACGGACGGACTCCATCTGACGGAGGAAGGCTACAAGATTTGGAGCAAAGCATTGAGAAGGGTGTGTCGAAACTCACCACAGAAGGCACAGGGTAAATTTTAAGCCATTGATTATCAATATTGATAATCTGTGGTGATCTGTGGTGAAAAGACTCTTGACACAGCCCTTTCAAATATATTCTTTAAGTGCCGCCATATCTTCCAGCGTCACCACTTTCTTATTGATTGAAATCAGGCCCTCCTTCATCATCTTATTTATTTCTTTCGAAAGTGCAGGGCGGGTTACCCCCAGATATTCTGCCAACTGGACCTGATTATGCTCCAATATAGCCGTATTCGGAGAAGTCTTATGCTCCATGAAGTAATAAACCAAACGGCTGCGCAGCATCTTGTAAGAAAGAATCCTCAGACGGGTGACCGTACACTTGTTACAATTGCCTGTGACACACAGGAAACGGTGCAGTAAATCGGGTACGGAACTGATCAACTTAAAAACGGAAGTACGGGTAGCCATCAGCAAAACAGAATCTTCGCTGGCAGTAAACGTAGCAGGCAAGAGATTCTTATCGCCAAACAGATGGGGTGTGGCAAAAGCACGAGGAGCACGGATATCTTCTACCTTCACCAGATTTCCTGCCACATCAACGATATTGACCTCCAGTTCTCCCTTCAGCAATACATACAAATGATTGCAATAGGTGTCCTGCTTCAATACGACCTCTTTCCTGGCAACCTCGTACACCGAAAGTTCCAGTTCCAAAGGCAGCCGACGTTGCAAACTGACATCCATATCCTTAAATAAAGATATCTGCCACAAGATTTTTTGATATTCGTCTGTAAACTCTACTTTTACCACAATGCTTGTCTTTTTAGCAAAGATAGCATTTTCTCCCGTACCAATCCTACCACTTGGTAAATAAAATACGCGGATTGATGTTCAGTGTCAGCCATCCCCAGTCCTGCCAGCTCTTATGGCTGCCACCTTTTACAATGTCCATATATTTAGTTCCAAGCATGGTCGAATAACCGGCTGTCAGTTTTACATCTTTCATCAAAGTATAATCTACCTGCAAATCGAACTCCGATCCCAGACTACGTCCTTCTTTACCGTCTGTGGCCGTTACGTCATAAGTCGTAGAAAAATGGTGATAATTCAGTGAGAACCCTATCTTTTGGGTCGGCTTGAAGTCAACACTGAGTATTTTGTCCCACAAACCTTTGTTATAAGCCGATGCATAAAAATAATCCATTCCTCCATAGAATTTATGATGTGTCCCGTAAAGCGGATCAAAAGTAGTTACCTTCTTACTGTCGGGATCTCCACTCAGGTAGTCCGTGCCGAGGCTTACACTCCACTTTGGATCAATCTTATACCCGGCTTTCAAGCTGAACATATAAGCAGATACCTTCTTGTCGGCTTTGTTTTTACCCGACTGGTAATAGACACTACCGTTCAGCAACCATGCCCCGGGTGTATACACCAGATAAGTACCCATCGTCTGCATATTAGCAGTTTTACCCTTTTCTTCCGTCCCTGTTTCAAATCCGGTATTCATAAAAAGCAGTGAAGCAGTGAAATCTTTAGCCCACCGGCCATTATACCATACCGTTTGCATGGTTTTATAAGGCTGTCCACCGGGAGCATAATAAGTGCCACCATAGGAGCGATCTTCATTATTCTGATTAAAAGCCAGTATCAAATGCAACTTGTGCATCTTGCTTTCATACCCCAATTTCAATGCATCGTGGAAGCGTCCTGCCACATTCCAGTCCAGTCCGCCAAGCAGACGCTCATCATCATACGAGAGTGGCTGACGCCCCAACTGCGCAAACAGACCTTTTGAAAAATCAAGCCGTGCCCAAGCTTCGTGCAAAATAAACCGTCCGTTTTTATCGATCTGCGGATCCTGCCCCCACACCCCTACATGCTGTGCAGCAAGTTTCATTTGCAGGCGATCGCGCTGATAACCTAAGGATAGCCGTGCCCGCTCGTTGATAAAGAAAGTCGGACTTGCGCCTTCGGGACGGGGGGTCAACACTCCATTGCGGTATTCACCACGAGTACGTATTTGTGCATCAATTGTAAACTGATTCTCCTTTTGTTGCTGTGCAAAGGCGGACAGCGGTGCAAAAAGCATTGCTGCCCAGATTAGATTCGTGATTCTCATAACTCAATTAGTAATTAGTAGTTAGCGATTTATCAATTCAAATTATACGTATGTACGCTGGTTCCCTGTGCCGATGGCAGATAATTAATGCCATACCAACACATTTGCAGCAATACAAAACAAATGAGGAGCCCGACAAGTGCCACACGTACTTTTTGCCGCCTGTTCATCCGGTAGTGGATATAACAGAGATAGCCTATCCACGTGGCTGCCGCCCAGGTTTCCTTCGGATCCCAACTCCAGTAATGCCCCCAGGCCTCTTTAGCCCACAAAGCTCCGAACAACATTCCCAATGTCATGAAGGATAGTCCTACATTGACCAAATTATCACACAGTTCCATCTCACGTTCTTCGGTAGCTTTTTTCTTGATCCAAAGCAGGTATACCGCCATAACGGCCGCTGCGCCCAACATAGCATAAGCAAACATATATACAATGACATGCGGTGCAAACCAAGGACTTTGCAAAGCAGGCATCAAGGTTTTATTATGTATCTCGGGTTTAAACAGGTTGATACAGATGAATACAAGCGAAAGAACAAAGCTGAAACTCAGAATCCACTTATATCGCCAGCGGCTATAAGTGATGATGCCCGCCAAAGGTAAAAAGAAAGAATACCACAATCGGGTTTCACCCATTGTACGCATCGGAGGCCGTTCCAATGAAATCCACATCCCAAGGATAAAAGCAAAAAAGACGGCCAGTCCTGCCAACGTGGCTGCATAAACAACAAACTGGCGTTTCTCTTTCCATGCGGCAACGGCACCGATAGCCCAACACAGAAGAGCTGCCATGGCAAATATCACAAAATGATCCCAACTCATACGTTGTCCTCCTTTCTTTTCTGTGACAGGGCGAACAGGCAGACAGCTCCGGCTATCATCATCCAGATACCGGTATAAACCACCGGTAACCACGGATCACGAACCAGTTCAAACACGCTTATATCGCTCCAGCGACCTTTCGACTCGTCATAACTTAACTGATATATTTTCCATCCCTCCAACTCAAAAGGTTTATTTACCTCAATCGTGGCCGAATCACGGCGTCCCGACTCTGTATAAACTTTCACCTCGGATGCAAAACGGCGAGGTTCACGCTCGGGCATTACCAAACTGGTCTGATCGTCGAGACGGATAGCCTTATAAGGAAACATAAAACTGCCACAACTCACCCATCCTTCATGTTTCCGGCCTGTTTTATCATTCACTGCCGTCAGATAGACAGCATAAGCAGCTCCCATTGAAGGAAAGTCCACAAAGTTTAAAGTATCCTGAGTCGCTACACTGGCTGCCAAAGGGAGTTTCTTCTCTATGTGGATTTCCCAATCGAGCAAATGCCCGGCATGAAAATCATCTTCAATCAG
>OAWJ01001643.1_pt1 | contig 11361 bp, 11 predicted proteins | sample 1517021 | NCBI WGS metagenome assembly OAWJ01 (sample SAMEA2580121, study PRJEB22360) | human gut metagenome | biome: human gut; feature: human-associated habitat; material: faeces | place: Denmark | collected 2008/2010
ACGTTTCACTTTCTGTCAGCTTGAAGTGGGCGTATTAGCGCCTGTTAAACGTGATCAATTATAAGTATCTATATTTACAAACAAACTTGTTTACATAACAAACCCTTTCTGCTTCATATCCGCTTTCATAGCTTCTAAAGCAACCGTATCCTGAGAACGTTTGGCCGCAATCTCCTCATTCACCTGACGGGTTTCGGCAATTCCGTTTTTGATCGTCTCATAGGTCTGTTGCAGCGTTTCCATCTGAATGGAACTTCCACCCGCCATTCTGGCAATGTTGACCGATTGCTGTGCTGTGTTTTGCGCATTGCGAAGCAATAACTCATTCGTCTTGTCATCCAATTCCTTCATCGCTTTTGCCTGAATGGACTGTCGCTTCAATTCAATTGCCTGTACCAGACATTGCTTAAAGATTGGAAGCGTAATAATGAAAGAGGAATTGATTTTTCGAAGCAGATTAAAATTGCTCATCTGCATGGTCCGGATCATCGGACAAGTCTGCATGGCAACATTCTCCGCAATCTGTAAATCATACACCCGCTGTGCCAGCATCTCTTTTGCCAAATCCAAATTCTGTACAATCATCTGTTTTTCTTCCGGACTCCGGCTCGTATCTGCCTCAATCGTTCCTTTATAAGTTTCGATTTCCTGAATCCCAAGCTCTCCGGCTACCACATACTGTTCCAATTGCTTAAAAAATGCTACATTCGCATCATACTGTTTTTTTAGGTTGTCATTGGTCTTATGGATGTCCATCTCATACTTTTTCAAAATCTGATAGATTTGATCCACTTCTTTCCCCATGTCATCATACTTTTCAAATAACTTATCCACAGAGTCCCGTACTTTTCCGAAAATCTTTTTGAAAACACTCTCTGCTTTCTCTGGATCCTCAATCTCCTTGATGTCGAATTTGTCCATAATCTTCGTAAGCTGCGTTAACATCTGACTCACTTCCTCAGCCCTTACCGCTTTCATGGAAGATAACAGTTCATCGGAAACCTTAGAAATCTCCTCACTTGGCTTCTGACCAAACATCAAAATGGAATTGGAATCCTGAATGTTGATTTCATTCGTCAGATTCTGTACCTCCGGTAACTGCTTCAGCCGCTCTTTGTAACCCAAATTATCCGCAAGAACCGGCTCTTTCGTTAAATCAATTAACCCTGTTTGCTCATTTGTGGCAGAAACTGCCTGATTTGAAAACTCCATAACACTTCTTTCCTTTCTTAAATAATTGAATATTCAGATATTTATATCTAAACAAATTCCATACTGAAATTTTTACTGCGATAGCTTTATAAAAATCTCCAAAGCAGATAAATAACCAATGTGATAAAAAATACGATAAATACACATGTCCCAATGGCGAAAAATTGATTTGATTTCTGTTTTTTCTCAGCGTCTTCTGTTTTTAATGCCTTCACTAACACTCCAAAACCAATGCCATAAAAGACAAGCGAAAACGCAAATAATGTGATAAGCAAAATTTTCATCTTTTTCTCTCCTTTCTTTTATCCAAATAATTTTCGCAAAAAGCCTCCCCTTTTCGCTTCCTTCAAAAGCCCCTCTACGGTCTGCTCATACTTCATCGTCTCTAACCGAATCACATCCATTCGTTCCGAAGACAGTAAAGAAAGATTGCACATCCCAGAAGGGTCAAAAATCACAAGATCAAACCCAACCTTGCTGAAAAATCCAAGCAAAAATTGCATCTCATTGGATAACCCGTCCTCATGCTCCAAAAAAATCACAAGCTTCGGAACCTGATTTGGAAAATCAAAATTGTCAATCAACCGAATCACCCGTTCATGTAAATGCAAAAGCAACATGATAAGCTTTAATCGGTCTTCTTTTTCAAAGGAACAAGTAAATAAATGCGGATCCGCTAATACTTCATTTATCTTTTGTAAAATCAAATCCTGTACTTCTGGTTTGTATCGATTAAGCGGATAAAACGGACATTCCTTCAATTTCTGTAAATTACAAGTCCCGTCCCCCGACATGCAAAATGCCAGACTCAGCATATCATCCCGATTTAATGACTTAGGAAGAATGCTCTCTCCCCGGTCAGAAAGAAATAATACGTGATCCCCCTGCATACATTTCTGTACCAAAGCACAATACTTTCCATAATCGGAATGTTCCCCTTCAATTTTTTGAAAGAAGTAGGGAACCCGTACCACATCCCCTTTCACGGAAAATCCGGTTCGCACCTTCGCCGGCTCATGAATGCTGGTCTCCAAATCAATCAACGTGGAATGCAAAAACACCGCATCCGTCGTCCCTTTCCGGAATTGCCAAGGCTTGTAAACACCATTGGTGTAAAGCTGAGATTCCAATTCCCGTTCAATCTGTAGCGTACTGGATTCCAACCGTTCCATTACAGTTCCCCTTTGACAACGCAGCTTGAACGTCTCGATCGGAAGAATCTGCTTATTTTTGTGTAGAACACTCAAATGATCCCGGTCAATCTCTTCCCAAAACTCTTCCTTTAAAGGATTCACATAAATCACATCAAAAGTCATTCTGTAAAGAAGTATTAAAAAATAAATCTCATGCCGGGTAATTTCCCCGTAATACAGACATTTCGCATTGACCGAATCCTCTAACACAATGGAATTATTCCGCAGATAATGATAGGACCATACGATCAACTTTTTAATAAAGTTTCTCTTGATGTTCTCATTAAAAAAATGTTCCTGTTCCGTAGCCAGTGTAAGCACATAATTCAAAGAATCCACATAAAGCTGACTCAGTTCTGGTTTTTCATCAAAAAGAGTCACATCTTCAACCGTAATACGAGACACATCAACGCTCTGAAGCTGCTCAGAAAAGTAAGATACAATCCTTGCATCCCCTAACGGTATCTCTCCATCAAAGAAAATTGCCTTATCATGATGTTCCTCAAATTTTGTAACCATGGTCTTTAATACATCATCATACTCTTCTATGTTTTCCACACCAATATACCTAGTGAAAATCGGCTTGAATTCCGATTGGATTCCTTTTCGTTCATACTTTGTATTCCAAATCTGAAAACAGGCATTTTTCAAACTAATAGACACCTTTTCTCTCCTTTCCAAAAACTTTGTTGTTCGCCCTGCACCAGGCAAGTGATTTACTCACAAACCTCCCACCGCCAAGAACCTACCGCGTATCCAATACAGGAAATCGCTTCATTACAACGTTGTTGTTTTTCATAAGCCCCGCAAGCGGGGCCAGTGCTTCTCATAACCTGCCGAAGCCTTCACTTGCCGGGTAGCCAATCATTTTATTGATTCTGAACTTTACTCAACATTTCCAAATAACGAACCAATTCTTCCCCCGCAGCCATTCCACTGCTCTGAGAACGAATTTCTTTCGAATGATGAAACGTAGCATGCTCCGGTAAAAAGATCCGATCTCCCAACGCTGTAAACTTCTCATCAAAACAACTGTCTCCGGATGTCACTAGAAAATTCATGCCATACGCCTCTTTCAAATAAGAAAGTGAAAGCGATTTATCCAACCTAACCGGAAGATAATAAATTTTTCTCCCCTGGCAAATCCATATAAAACGTGCATCCTGCTCATATTGTTGGAAAAGATTGTGTGCAAACATTGCCTCTTTTGCAGTCTCAAATGAAATCACAAAAAAGAACGGCTGATTATAACTGAGTGTCCGATAAGAAAGAGCATGCTCTTTCAAAAATGCCTGCACTCTCTTATAATGGGAATCTACCAAATCAGGATGTATCACGTTTTGTTCATGCAGATACTGTTCCCACTTAGAATCCCGTTCTCCTCTCCTATAAATAGAACCTCCATGATCACAAATCATAAACTCTGGCTCCTTCTCTTGTAAAAATGAAATTCGCATAGCCAAAACGCGTGATCGTGCGGTACAAGGAATAAACCGAAAATCTTCTCGTTCCAGTAAATCCATAAATTTTTTTCTTGCCGGAGCAGTCATAAAACTCATCTCCTGCTCACCCTTCCATTCTACACATTGCCCATCCGATTGCTTGGAATAAATCAATGTGTTGTCCAAATCACTCACAAATGTAATCATTATTTCAAAATGGCGATACAGGCATAACCCCTTGTATCATACTCCTTTACTTCGATTTTCTTCTCTTTTGCCATATGAAGAACAAATTTTAAATCCGAAAGCTTCCGGTTTTTTACCAAAATTATTTTTGGACACCTCCGGATTACCGCCCGGGAAGTCTCTCCAATACTTAACTTGATTTTAGTAGGATCGGATACCCCAAAATCTTCTTCTAATTGACCAAGTACCTGAGCTACATATGCTTCGTTCGTAAAACGCACACACCTTGGATTCGTGATGGAAAAATGTTGGCATACTTTTTCAATAAATACATTGGAAAAATCCTGATCCTCTAAATCTCCAAAATATTTTGCCCCATGAAAATCATCCGGACCAATATACTTCTGATTGTGAATCGTCCGACTGACAAGACCACTTACAGTAGAATTCAGACAAGCGTTCGGAATACAAACGTCCTTCTTTGTTCCACAAATCATGGATTTCTTTGCCGGATCTGCAAGAACAACCAATCCATCATCAATTCTTGTTCCATGCACTTCATTGAAACGAGCAATCGAGATCCGCAGCTCATGCGTAATCGAACCCTTTCCGGTCCATCCGTCCACAAATGCAAGATCTCCATCCGGATGCTGTTTCAAAATATAACCCAATGCATTCTCATCAATCCCTTTCCCGCGAATAATCGAAATACTATAATGCGGGACATTCATTCCATACCGGTACTGAAAATAACGCTTCATCAATACCCCAACTGGAGAACCTGCTCTTGCCAAAGAGACCAAAATCACTCGTTCCCCTTTTTGCCGATACAGTTCCTCACAGATAGTTCCAACATACTGTGCCAACTCTGCAGCTTTCTCCTCTAATAGAGATTGAAAAATTTCATTAATACTGTCATCCATTCGACTTTCCTTTGAAATCATCTCCGAATAATTTACGCCCTGCGCAATCAATCTCTCTTTTTCTTCTATGCTGATTTCTTGCATCACATCCGTAAGATCTTTCAAAAGAAAAATACAATCGTCTGTCGAATACGTAGATTTTACTAAATAATCCTGCATATAAATACCTTTCCTATAAATGAACCGTGATTGCCGTCTCAATCAAATTCTGTTTTCTGCGAATTTCCGGAAGGAAAAGAATAAAATCAAATTCCTCTTCCATCCGTTTCTTGTTGTACAAATAAAAAGTAACCCCTTCTTCATCTGTATACTTCTGCTTGTCCTTGATGATTTCACCATCACAATAAATGGGACTTCTTGTCGTTGTTTTAAATCGAACCTCATGTTCATATGCTTCCAAATGAGAAGCGATTCTGGATGGGAAGTAAATATCTTCCCCTTCACCTAAAACAAGAACCTTACATCCCGTTTCTCGTAAAATATGTTTCTGTATGTAGTCAGCAATTGAAATACATTGTTCTTCCAAAGCAAAAATGTTCTCCCAAGTCACCCCAAAACGACCACTATTTTTATAATAAGAACGGATTCTTCCACTCTTTGTAAGACATTCTGTACGTTCTGGAAGATTCATAGAATAAACATTTCCTTCTGATTCATTGCTCAATACTTCACAAGTATCTTCGTAAATCGTCCGGTCATCAGAAGAAATACGCCCAGCCAATACCGAATAGACCTGAATAGAGATCCCTTTTTCTTTCATAACTCTTTCATACGCTTCCCGGCAATCCCCGTCGCGCCAATCAAGAATGGTTAAAATACTGTATCTTTTTACATTCGAAATTTCCGAAATCTGTGTAATCAAGTTCAACATGCTCTTCCCAGTCGTAATCTCATCATCCACTAAAAGAATCTCATCAAAATCATCAAAATTAGTCTTTAATCCATCATAAAATCGATGTGTGGTCGCATGGGAATGCTCCTCCTCAAAAGAAAACAAACACGGAACTTCACAAAGTTCCTCTCGTGTTGTTGTATAGTAAACGCTATCGCGAATTGCCGCAGCCACACTCATTCCAAGACCCGTAGCGGTCTCCGCAAACCCCAGTACCAGCACCTTTTCCTTTACAGCAGCTGCGTTCCCAAGCTCCTGCTTCACACACTGATTAACAGATACCGGCCTTTTTAAATATTCCACCATCGGTTCCGCCGAAATCTCCGGAAACCGTAAAGATGCCAATAACCGCCCCGCAGCCTTGCATACATCCGGATATACTTCCAAATGCTTCCCTAATAACTTGCTGATAAATAAAAAATTCCGTTTCTCATTATTGACACGCTTTCCAACCAAAAATAATTCTTCCGGCTGAAACCCAAACCGATTTTCTATAACTTCAATCTTCATATAATCCCTTTCCAATCACGCCCAGTATCGTTGCAAAATACCAAATACCAAGCACTAGCCATTCATTGCTTCATTTTCACCATTCACCCCACCACTTATAGAAGTAGAGGAATCCATAAATTAAACGATAATCCCGTCAGGCATGCACGCATATCTACAATAGTAGAAATTAGCCTCGTTTGATTTCTTGTTAATTTATCGTAACTTTTACGGATATCTATGTTCAAACAATATATGAAAGCTCGTTTCCCTATATAAATCTACAACAGTAGAAATTAGTCTCTGTAGAAAGAAATTCCATATAATCTTTCACCAATCACCAACAATTGTCCAGAAAACCCACATTTCCAAGCCAATTCATTTCCTTACGTCTCCGCCCCGCTTGCGGGGCTAAAACTTCCACCCAGTTAGCCTACCGTAACCATCACGCCACCACTTTTGTGAACACCTTTCCGCCTGCATCCATTCTTTACACGATCTTGGTGTGTTCTTCTAACACCCCAAAAACCTTCGCTCGCGCTAAAATCTTCCGTGCCCAGCTTTGATGCGGACCTACCTCATTCATCCGGTTCCCTGCGCTTCCCTTGAACACACCACCATCACATCCCAAAATACCAACTGCATCTTGGTATTCATGGTAGTCCACTGCATATTGCTTATTTACAACATTCACTTGTGATGGATGAATGATCGTCTTTCCATGAAACCCATTCTCTATATCAAGCTTCAATTCCCGCACAAGCCCCCGTATCTCTGGGGAGCCCTCATCATACGAAAAATATTCCCACACCGGCCCCGATACAACATAATCAAGACCTTTTCGTAGAAAGAAATTCAAAATGTCAATAAAGCAATCCGCAACCACCCGCACATCGTAAATCGTGCTTTCCACGCTGCGCCGTAATCCAAAACAAGAGGAAAAATCCGTTCCTCCCACGCGAATGTTTAAAACATATGTGGAATACCCCTTCAAAATTTCCTGTATCTTTTCAAGCTCTGCAAAGCGGGTTTCCTTGTAAATCAAGGAACAATCCTCTAAAATCGGCATCCCATATAAAGGCTCGTGATGCGTCTCAGATAATTCCTTTAATGTGCCAAAATAACTGTCCCCGTTTAAACTTTGAAATTTCGGAAAATTAAACCCACATAGCATCTTTAAATGACAACCATTAAGCTTTTTTGCCAATCTGCGAAATTGTTCCGGATTCCTGACACGGATAAATAATAATGGTAACTGATCGAAAAGAGTCCTGTCTTTTTCACACCGCTTAAATAACCCTTCCAGTAACCTCAAAATATTATCTTCCGCCGCAGCTACCTCACTTGCCGGAATCGCATCCTCGCAACAAAGCGTAATTGCTCCAACTTCCCGAAACTGATTCCCAATCAGCTTCTCAAACACATTTTTCTGTGTTCCAGGCATGTACATATTTGCCCCAATTGCATATTTTAAAAGATTCTTATCCGAATATTTACTAAAACTCTCCGGCTCTTTATAAAATAAAAGCTCATCCACACTCCGAAAATATCTCATAACTCAACCAAACATGGCTTCCTTTGTAGCCGTTCCTTTCTTACTTGCGCATTCCAAAAATTAACAATATCATTATATCACTTTATCATTATGTTTACAATATTAAATTTAATATTATCCAGCGCCTCATATTTCACCCAGATATCTATTAGAAACTTCTTTCGATCCTCTGCCGCCCCTTCTTTTGACACACTTCACATGCATTCTTAGTTCTGTTCCTCTTTGGGTAAGTACATATTCAAAATCGTCCCCTGCAATAGCCTTACCGCAAATATCGCAGATGAATTTGTCCTTTTCCTTTTGATTCAATATACCATTTAACACACTCTTACCTCAATTTCCGCCATAAAAAATACTTTCTCATAATCTACCAGTTTGTTAGACAACAGGGTTCCTACTGAAACCTTCCCATTATCCCTGAATTTAACAGCATCATTATATCATCATATCACTATATTTACAACCATGAATTCCATTAAAACTCCAACTCGTCAGATTGAAGAGGAGTTCTTAGTACCTGTGAAACGTGATAAAGTTTTTCTTCCATCAGGTGGAGTTTTAAATCTCCATCTGAGGTTACACCTTAGCGTGCATACAAAGGATCCTGCGAATCCTTTGTAGCAGTAAAACCAATCACATGGCAGCCCGTTAGCGTGTGTGTTTTGCACGCTTACGGATGGCGGTGCCCTTGGGGTAGGTTGTTACAGGCGCTTTATCTCCCACTTATCTGATTCGCTACGTTTCACTTTCTGTCAGCTTGAAGTGGGCGTATTAGCGCCTGTTAAACGTGATAAAATGGCACAAAAAAAATCGGAACTTTTCCATTTTTCTTAACTGGTTCCGATTTTTGAACAACCTCATCCCTGAGAAGCCACACTCTTTTCGACAATTGATGCCTCTTATTTAAGTAAATTCAAATTTTCAATACTATAAAAGATATCCTGTGATAAAACTGCCTTCATTGCTTCCTAAAAATATTAAAAATAATCCCTACAACACAAAGAAACATAGGAATAAAGAACATAAGATCCCAAGTCCTGACTACTCCCACTGCCTAAAGACATGGGGTTCCTGAGGGCTTCCGCCCGGCACACTTCTCAAAATAGAATCCCTTGCCTTTCGAAAAAGGGATTTCCTATCATGCACTGATCTACCTTTACCAAGAACTTAACGAACGCCGGATATCTTTCGATATCCTTACGGCTTAGAGCCAGCCTCCTAAAGAAGACCTCCCTTACCGTTCACGTTCCGCCATTAACGTCGGTGCAGTCAATCCGACGGTATTTACTACAAAACGATTATTTTATTTTCTTTTGATATCCTTTTTACTACACTCGTATTTATCAAAATAGTCGTACTTTCTACACTTACACTTTTTGCAGAAATAAGATGTGATTTTGCCAACAATACAAAATCTAAACATATAAATCCTTCACTATACACCTATGCCACATACCATCCAAGAGCCTTACTACCACTCTTCCGGACTCGTTCCACTTCCCTGTCATGAAGCCTTACAAATACTTCCCATCTCCGGTTACATTCCTCTACATTTACACTGCATAAATCTTTATTGGTATTCCCAATTAAAAACGCACTGTATAAGTCTCTCTGAATCTTCCTGCCGCCAATGTCATTCCACCGTTCCGAAAGCAGCTTCTTCTGATATTCCCCGGTTACATGATTGAATTGACTGGCTTTTAACTCAAACGTATCCACTTTCTTCAATTCCAGCCCCTCATAAGCAAGCTTCCTCTCCAATATAGAAAGAAACATCGCCGGCGCATGATTTCCTATGGACTTCCCAAAACGCTTCTTCTTATTGATTTTCCCATTTTTCTGATTTCTGGTAGTCTCTTTCGCCCGTTTCTGTAATCCTTGAAACCGCATGGTTTCCACCCGGATGTCATCACCCTGGGCTAAAATTTCATTGGCCAGTATTTCATGACTCTGCTTCCGACCTGCCGCAATCTTCCGATGCAGCTCTTTCCGCCTTGCCCGAAGCTTCTGATACCGATTGGAATATATCCAGTTCCGGGATCCCTTTTTCACAACCCCGTTCTGGTCAAAATTGTCCGGATTAGTTGCCCTCTTGGACCGATCCATGGCACGCTCTGCTCTGCGAAGCTTCTTGCTGTCTGCCACAATCCCCGGCGCCAATTCCCGAAGTTCAACAGCTTCATCGGAAACCATGGCAATGGTGCTTGGCCCAATATCCAATCCAACACCACCTGTTCCCTTCTTGCGCTCCTTGACTGGCGGAATCCCTTCCTGAATCAACTGCACAAAAAACCGTTCCTTCCCACGAATCTCACGCTTCAGGATACGGATATATTTCGTTTTATCCATCAGGGCATACTGCATATAAAGATCATTCCTTTTTACCTTCAAGGAAAGCTTTAATTCTCCCCATAACACATGCCCATCCACATATCGGAGACCGGTTACATTGTTCTTGTTTTCTATAGAAATGGATTCCCCATACCTCTTGAAATAGACCTTTTCTGCTTCGTGATAGTGTAGTTTTTTTACCGCCCGAAAAGCCCTTGTCGCAAGTACCTGTGCCTCTAAACTTCCAATGTGAAGCCCCTGTTTTGGCTTTCCTGCCTTGGTGACTGTTTTTGTATCCAGGAAATGTTTCTGTCCTTCCTTCACAAAGTTGTGTAATGCATACTCAGAATATCCATAAGATCTTTCAATGTCCGATAATCGAATAGAAAGACGCTTCTTTTCAGCCTTATCTTCTTTGCTTTTTGCGTTTTTAAACTCCATGAGAGCCCCTAATACTTCCCGGTATTCTTTGTCGGCCTGCACCTTCCGGAGCCGTTTCAACGCTTCACCCAAACAGGAATTATAAATCTGCCGCCCGATATTCAGTTTTTTATCCAATATCTTACGTTCGTGCGCATTGCTCAATAATTCACATGTAAGAACATAAGATGCCGTAGACGCTCTTCCCATAGGAACCACCCCTTAATTCTTCTTCTGACTCTCAATATACTTCTGTATAGCTTCCTCGTTGATGTGCCCGATAGAACAGGAAAAATAACTCCTCGTCCAAAGTGACGGCAGCCTCCGTTTTAAAGACGGAAATTCCTCCCTTAATATCCGGGATGTTTTCCCTTTGAATGTGCACATGACTTTGTGAAGCGCAATCCTTGGGTCAAAATCAATGAACATATGTACATGATCCGGCATAATTTCTAACGATTTAATCTCTATCTCGTTTTCTTCCGCAATCTCATATAATAACTCCCGAAGCCTTGCTTCAATCTCTCCAGTTAAACACCGCCTTCTGTATTTGGGACAAAAGATAACATGAAATTGATTCTTGTAGACAAGCCCTTTTTTATGCGTATAACAATCTTTTTCTGGCATATAAACACCTCGCAAACTCTTTTTTCTTACTATGATTATACTATAATTTAGTAGAAAATACAATAGATTAAACTAATATATCTATTGTATT
>OAWJ01001645.1_pt1 | contig 11357 bp, 12 predicted proteins | sample 1517021 | NCBI WGS metagenome assembly OAWJ01 (sample SAMEA2580121, study PRJEB22360) | human gut metagenome | biome: human gut; feature: human-associated habitat; material: faeces | place: Denmark | collected 2008/2010
CAAGGCTAAGGCTGAGGCCGAAGCTGCTGCCGCCGCCGAGGAGACCCCGGCTGAGGCTGCTGAAGAAGCTCCGGCCGAGGCCTGAGCTGAAACGAAAGGCTAGCAATCATGCTTGCACAGGCTGTGGAACACCTCATCAAGAACATCGTTGATTTTCCCGACGATGTGTCCGTCAAGTCCCATGAGAATGCGCGCGGCGAACTGCTTCGCGTGCGCGTGAACCCGGAGGACATCGGCCGCGTGATCGGCCGCAGCGGCCGCACCGCCAATGCGATTCGCACCGTGGTGCAGGCATTGTCCGACCACAAGGTTCGCGTCGACATCATGGACGTCCGTCGATAACCGATAAGGATTGATTCACAGCATGGCAGAGCAAGACATGCACGACGACCCTCAGCAGCTCGAGTTGCTGAGGGTCGCTCGTATTGGCCGCGCGCAGGGGCTCAAGGGCGAAGTCACCGTGCGCTTGTACACCGACGATCCCGAATGGCGCTTCGAGCCGGATTCCGTGCTCTACAGCCAGGATGGCGAAACCGAGTATATCGTTGAGAACTCGCGCACATTCAAAGATCGTTGGATTCTCAAACTTGAGGGCACGGATGATCGTACTGCCGCCGAGGCACTGAACGGCGTCGAGCTGTATGGCGAGGCCGACGATGCGGAAGAGATGCTCGAGGCGGACGAATGGTATCCCAAGGATCTCATCGGCCTCGAGGCTCGTCTGTCCGAGGGCAATGGCCTAGGGCTGCCCGCTGGTCAAGTGGTAGGCAAGGTGGTCGACGTGGTCGACTCCCCCGCCCAGTCGCTGCTGAAGATTCGTCTGGTCGAGCCGGTGGTGACCGGTCAGAATTCCAAGGGTGAGGACGTCATCGAGAAAACCGCGCTGGTTCCGTTCGTGGAAGCGCTGGTGCCCGAAATCGATTTGGACGAGCAGTATCTGACGCTTGACCCGCCCGGCGGTTTAATTCCTGGACTGTAACTCTTATCTACCACCAAATGTTGAGGGGCCTTCTGATGAATCGATCAGAAGGCCTCTCAGTTATATCAGTCCGTCACCCGCGTACCACGGCGGTGACACGTTGCATGAAGCGGTCAAGGAATGCCGGCACGTTGACCCCGAGCGCCACTTGCGTGTGCTTGTCCGGGTCTTGCACTCGAGAACGGTCACCAATGGTGCGGCCACGGAACGGGCCCTCCAAATCGACCTGTAGGTTGAAGCCGAACGTGGTGACCAATGATGGGTCAAGCGCGGCAGCCACAGCGAGCGGGTCATGCAGTCCGCAGCCGTGGATTTCCGGCTGGTTCTTTACGTAGAAATCGATGTAGTAATCGGTCATGGTGACAAGGAAGTCACCGGCCGGCGTTCCCAGAGCGGCCCATTCATGAGCTTTCTCGCGGGTGAGCGCGGTCTGATGAGTCACGTCGAGACCAATCATCGTGGTGCGGGCACCGCACTTGAACAGGTAATCAGCGGCCTCGGGATCCTGGGAGATGTTCGCTTCGGCAGCAGGACTTACATTGCCCGGTAGTGTCAGCGAACCACCCATCAACGTTACGTTGATGCCAGAATCCTTCAGATCCGGGGCATTACGGAACACGGTGGCCATGGTGGTCATTGCACCGGTAGGTACGATGGTCAAATCCGGCCCACATTCACGTGCGGCAGCGATGATGAAATCGACTGCGGAGCCCGGCGCCTCGGGCTGCCTGGGAGAATCCGGCAGCACTGCACCGCCGATTCCATTGGGATGATGTACAGCAACCGAACCGGGGCTGGGCGACCATGGAGTATCGGTCTGCCATCCGTCCTCACCGCCCTCCTGCCAACGACGGTATGCTTCGGCACGTTCATCCGGCGTGGTGCCGCGCATCAATGGCAACTTCGCGGGTGCGATGGGATGGTCGATGCCGGGATACACCGGTATGTCATCGCGTCCAAATGCGTGGAGCACCGCAAGCGCATTGCGCGCGGCCAGAGGCACGGCGACGTTGCCGTATGTGGCAGTGATGCCAATGAGATCGGCGTCTCCGGCACTGCCTAGCGCATAGGCGATGGCGAGCGCATCGTCGATGCCAGTATCAAGGTCGAGGATGAGTTTCTTGCGCATACTACTCCTTCGCAATGAATCGCTCTTCCGAAATTGCTGTTGTCGACACTCTTGCGTCAGAAATTCAGGAAATAAAAGGTGATCTCCTAAAATCCTGACGCTACGATCTTCTCAGTGTCAGATTTTTAGGAAAGTAAGGGTATTTTCCTAAAATCCTGACGCTCAGGCACCGTCAGCGTCAGGATTTTAGGAGAATGGGGATGATTTCCTGAATTTCTGACGCTACTAATGAGTCAGTGGCCCAAATTCTCAAAGAAACCGGAACACTCAGCCGAGCTTGGCGAGCTCTTCGGGGGTGAGCTCGAGCTGGTCAGCCTTGAGGGAGTCGAGGATGGTCTCGGGGTGGTGGGCTCCGGGAATCACGAACATGTGATCGCCCTTGGCAAGCTCCCACGCCAGCACGACCTGCTGGTAGCTCACGCCGTGAGCCGCGGCGACCTCGCGGAACGGATCGAACTTGGTCTCGTCATAGGGGTGACGGTAGCCGCCGAGCGGGCTCCAGCACACGAATGCCAGACCGACCTTGGCACAGTAGTCGAGCGTGTCCTGAGTGTGCAAGTGAATAGGCGAGTACTGATTCTGCACAGCCACGAGCTTGTCGCCGAGAATGCCACGTGCGATGTCGATCTGTTCAATGGAAGCGTTGGAGATACCAGCTTCGCGGGCCACGCCCTCGTCCACCAGCTGCTTGATGGCCTCAACGGACTCGCTGTACGGCACCTTCGGATCCGGACGGTGGAAGTACAGCAGGTCGATGGTATCGACACCGAGCGCCAGTGCGCTCTCCTTGCCACGGCGAATCAGATTCTCCGGACGGCCATCCACATCCCACGTGGGGCGGTCGTCGGTGAAGTTGCGGAAGTGGCCCACCTTGGTGGCTACCAGTACCTCATCCTTCGGACCCTTCCACGTTTCAAGGGCCTCGCGCACCAGCTTCTCGCCGGTCTGCTCCTCGCCACCGGAGCAGTAATAGGCCCATGCGGTGTCGATATGGCGGCATCCGGCATCCAGCGAAGCGTGCAGGGTTTCGATGCCGACCTCGTGGCCGCGGTTGTTTTCGATGGTCAGCGGCATTTCGCCGTGACCGATGGCGGTGGTGGAGAACGGTCCGAGCTGATGGAACAATGTCATGGCAATTCCCTTCATTGGTGGGTGGCTGCAGCGAGTGCAGCCAGCTGTCTATCCATATCCCAGCGTAGGCATTCCGCTGGATTTCACTCCACAAGGCTTAAGTGAAGACGAGGGGCCGGAACCCGTCAAAGGTTCCGGCTGTTCCGCTGACGAATCAGCGGCCTCGCCTGAGACTCAGACCAAGCAGTACCGGTGTGGCGATGATAATGGCCGTCGACCATCCCTGTCCGACTTGGTTGGCCAAGGCGATCAACAGGCCCGTCATCAGGCCTTCCCGGTATTGCCGGTCAGATCTCGGACGGTTGTCGCGGTCGTTTCCTCCCATGAGAACCTCCTTATTGAGTTATAGGTAGCCATTACACCGGCTGGCGCAATGACACCGCACCAAGGCACCACGTCAATAGCCCCTTGATGTGGTCCACTCAGTGTACGGGGAAGGTTCGATGGATACTGGTATGATGTTTGCTAGCAGAAAGGTCGCGTCAACTTCGGGGCAATCTTCTAGGCGGCGCCACAGACTTTCGCCCCGTTGGGCCTGACTGCCGAGGTTTTCCTTAACCTCAGTTATAGGTGAAAAGCCCGATGTCCTACGACACCGGGCTTTTTAATTGCTTAAGTACTCCCCCATTACCGTCCGCCGAACGAGCCTCCGCCGGAGCCACCGCCTGAGAAGCTGCCGCTGGATCCGTCGATGGATGCCGATGCTGGGGCTGCGCCTCGGATCGTGGCGCTGATTTCGTTGAATCCGGAGCCTAGTTGCGCGCCGAAATCGAGGATGCCGCCGAAGCTGGCACCCAAGTGGTCGGAGTCTGCCGGGCCAAGACCGAAACCAAGGCCAGTGCCATCGCCGGTGCTCGCACGCGACGAGCCATCATGGGTATCGCCAATCGAGGCGTACCGGAAGTTCCAATACACCAATGAATCTGTGGCATTATCGTCCAACCAGTCAGGGTTCTGAATCTGCGGATATGCTTTGACAAGTTCCCGCAGCGTTCGTTTGGACATGCCCACCGCTGTGGCATAGACAAGATGCTGGTCCCAGAGCGCCAAATCAGCACCCCCGCTCCCACTCAGCATCTGACTCACCGCCCGCAAAGCCAACGGCCGTGTCTTGGCCGCAAGCCCAGTCAGCTCGACGCCCCCATACAGGCTCGCCGGCCCGGGATATATGGCGATTGAGGCCCTTGGCTGCCAGCGAGAGCAGGGTGGCCGCGGTCTGGCGATGATCGTAGCCATGTTTTGGTGCCAGTCCCATAATCGAGGCGATACGCGCCACGCTCATCGGCCCGATCTGCGGAATGTCGTGAACGTACATGGCATCCCGGCTTCTGACCGCAAGACGCACACGCACGAATCCGAAGATTGCCATAATCAGTGCGATTAGGCTGATTCCCAAACCTATACCAAGCGTGATGGCCCACTTCTTTACTGTGTTACGTTGCTCGGCGCGCGCCTGTGTTTCCTTATCTTTTTCGGACTGCTTGAGCTCGGCTAGACTGTCATAATCCCGCTTGCGAATCCAGTCGCCTGCCGGCGTATATTGTTGGCCGGCCTTGCCTCCGGAGGTGTCGTGCATTACAGACGAATCGAAGGCGGCAACCAGATCAAGGTAGCGGCCCACGCGCACGTTGTTCGCCGCGAACTTCAGCTCGCCGTTTTCACCTCGTTCGGTGGTTGAAACGCCCGAATAGTGCAGCCAAGCCCAGGAGTTGCTAGCCGTGATGCCGTTGGGGGAATCGCACGGTGCCAGTCACTTTGCCGATGGACGTTTCGTTGAGCTCGCTGACCGGCTCCCACTGGAACTTGGCCACATCGCTGTAGAGCGTGGTGGCCACCAGGGTCATCGTCACCTCAAATTTCAGGCTTTTGGCTTTGGTGGTGGCCGGAATGTTCCAACCGATTTCCAGAAGCTGCATCTTTCGACCGGAAATATCCTGATCGTAATCCTGGTACTCATCCCAGGTCTGGTTGATCGGGATGCCATCCTTGCCGGGCTGGTAGGCGTAGGCTTCAGTGCCGATCCGGTTCGTGGCCACCACATACCAGTGTTTGGCGTAGTGGCTGTTTCACGCTTCGTCGCCATTCACATCGGCCGGCTGCAGCGGATCTCCCTTAAGCTGCGTGTACGTTTCGCCAGTGGTCGTATTGGTGACGGAGATGTTGGTGATGTCCGAAAGATTGTATTCGTTGATTTCGTAGGTCTAATACAGCTGCTTCCACGGCTTGTTCTTGCCTCGACTGTCCAGCTTCATGTCGATGTGCTGGGTGACCTTGAGGTCGCCGTTGGGCTGCACGGCCACCTCATAGTCGAGGCTGCGGTACGACCGTTTCGGGTGATCGGCGGTAAACCAATTGAAGATGAGCAGTGTCACGATGAGTATCGCCGTGATGGTCGCGGCAGTGATCAACATGGCGATGATGGAGCGTATCGTGCGATGCCTCATCAGCGGCCTCCGAATGAACCGCCACCGGAGCCGCCGAATGACCCTCCGAAGCCGCTACCGCCGCCGGAACCGAAGCTACCGAAATCGCCACCGGAATCGGATGAAGGCGCTGCCGCCTGAATGGTCGAGCTGATGTCCGCGAACCCTGCGGACAGCTGTGAACCAAGGTCGGAGAACCCACCGGCGAACGATGTGCCACCGTACGCCGGAACCGGCCCTGCAGCACCGAGGTTACCTTGATCGGCCATTGCGGAATCACCGTAGTAACGGCCGCCGTACCAGCCATATGGCCTGTAGTTCCAGTAGAACAACGTTCCTGCGGCATTGGCATCCAGCCATGCCGGGTCGTTGACCTGCGGGTAGGCCTTGGCCAGTTCCTTCATCACGCGCTCGGAGATGCCGAATGCAGCGGCGTACACCATATACCAATCCCACATGGCTATGTCGGCAGCGCCACGGTCGGCGAAGTTCGAGAAGTCCTGCATGTAGCGCTTCAGGCCCAGACACCGTCCCGCCATCTCATGACCCGGTTCGGTCAGTGCGGTTGACGTGCCGCCCAACAGACAGAACAGACCGACCAGCAGAAGCGGCAAACCGGCGATCATGCCGGCCACCATAAAACCAGTGGTCCCATTGACGATCAAGGCTCCGAGGCCAAGCACCACAGCGAGCACACCGGCAACAGCCCATTGGGAAGACGCCGTACTGGTCAACGGAGAGTATTCAGCCGCGCATGAATCCGTGAATTTATTGAGCTCCAGATAGCCGCTTGCCCAGTCCTTGCAGACGTTCTTCATCTGGTTCAGGTCGAATACCGGGCAGCCGACGCGCTGAGAGATGGTAATCAGCAGAGCGAGCAGCGCTTCCTCGGATTGGCTCAGACCAAGTTGTTCGATATTGGACGCCGCATCAAGGCTGGCCGGCAGAATCACGATGGTGCTGGTGTTGCGTGCCGCGTTCATTTTGCCGGGGTCCGCAGTAATCATCTGGATCAGACCCACTGGAGTGGCTTGGCTCATATCGATGCCTCGGTACATGTCCGCAGGACCAGGATAGATGGCGATGGCCTTTTTGACGGCCAGTGAAAGCATGGTGGCCGTCAGCTCACGGTCGGAGGAGGAGCCGGTAGCGCTTGCATCCACAAGCGTGATGAGTCTGGCCGCCGAAGCCGGGCTGATACCGGGCTGGTCACGCCAGTATTCGATGTCGCCGTGGTATTGCGCGCGACGGTTGCTTGCGATGGCGGCCCATACGCCCCATACGCACAGCGCCAAGCCGATCACGATGGTGGCAATCCAGCCGATGAGCCGGATTCGAGCGGCAAGCCGTTGACGGGTAAGCCAACGTTGCTGCTGGTTGTATTCACTGGTTTTGAGGTCGTTGAGGTGGTCACCGGGCTGGGTGCGGGCCATATCCCCGGCTTTGCTGGAGTCAAAGGCCGCGACCACGTCCAGATAGTCGCCCGTACGCATGTTGTAGGCCGTGAACGTGTAGCTGCCGTCCGACTCCCGCTTGGTTTCGGAGGTGCGTTCGGTGTGCAACCATGCCCATGAGGTTTTGCCGGTGATGTCTTCAGGGAAGTGCACAGTGCCAGTGACCGTGCCAATGGGCACTTGGTTCTTTTTGCCGAACGGTTCCCATTGGAATGAGGCAACGTCCTGCCACTTGGTAGCCACATTGTGCATGGTGAAGCTAACTTCGAACTTCATGCTGTTGGCTTCGGTGGTTACCGGGATATTCCAGCCGATCTCCACGGTTTTGGCGCTCTTTGAAGACGGACCTGTCTGAATGCCGTCCATACCGGGCGTGTAGGGCTGGGGATTGTCACTGCTCGCACTGACGTCGGCGATATACCAATGGTTGGCATAATCGCTGTTCCATGCCTCGTTGGAAGACACGGCACTGGGCAGTTTGGGCTCGGTCTGCTGGGCATAATCGATGCCATCAGTGACGTTGCGCACACTGATATCGGTAATATCAGTCAAGTTGCCGGGAGCCAGTGAATATTGCTGAAAGAGCTGCTTCCAAGGGCGATCTCCGTCATCATCAGAACGATCGCGAAGCTTGACATCGATACGCTGCGTGACCTTGAGATTGCCATCCGCAGTGGCAGTCACGTCATAGTCAAGCGTGCGATAGCTGAGATCCGCAGAATCGCCAGCCGGCATTATGACCATCATCAATGCGGCAAAGCATGCCACCGCAAACGTAATCAGCGCACTGATAACACCAGCACGGATAAATCGCTTCTTCATACAGTCTTCCCCTAACGACCAGCAATAAGGCCCGCTTGGCTGTTGCCTAGCGGGCCTTCACATCATCAGAACTTGACTTGAGGAGCCTGGGCGCGAGGCGTCATCCGCCTCGAAGTACTGGGCCTGCTCGAAGTGGAAGAGACCGGCGATAATGTTGGTCGGCACGGTTTCGATGGCGGTGTTGAGCTTCAGGACCACATCATTGTAGAACTGGCGCGCGTAGGCGATCTTGTTCTCAAGGTCCTTGAGCTGGGCTTGCAGATCCATGAAGTTCTGGTTGGCCTGCAGCTGTGGATATGCTTCAGCGGTGGCCTGAAGGTTGACCAGCGCACGGGACAGCTGGTTTTCGGCGGCGGCACGCTGAGCGGTGGTGGCGTTCGGATCGTTGGCCGCAGCCACCACGCCGGCGCGGGCGGCGGTCACCTGAGTGAACACCTCGGATTCATGGGTGGCATAGCCTTTGACGGTGTTCACCAGATTCGGGATCAGGTCGGCGCGCTGCTTGAGCTGCACGTCGATCTGCGCCCAGCCGTTCTTCACGCGGTTCTTGAGAGTAACGAGGTTGTTGTAAGCACCGACCGCCCAAGCGATCAACGCAACGATAACGACGACAACGACGACAACGACAATGGTGATAATCAGACCTGCACTCATATATGCTCCTTTGCTGGGCCCTTCAGTGACCATTCTTCCACACATCGCGTGAAAACAGGAGTTTTTTACGGCATTCGCCTGGACTACGTCCTTGGAGTGTGGCAGAAACGGCAGAAATCGCACGGAGCGACGAATACCCCGCGAAGTTTCTGCCGTTTCGAGTCGGTCAAACGGCAGAAACTTCGCGTGCCCCTCGTTGAGACGCGAACGTTCTGCCACAAAGAGGGCACACTGCTCTGGTAGCAACACTTTCGAACGGCCGGCGCGCCCAGAAAGCTCTCAGAAAAGCTCCAGATAAGTGAAATCTAAGTTGCCGGCAGCTATCAGGCTCGCTTCAGTGCGCAATCATCGACGGATTCGATAGTGGTTCCCAGACGGTTCGCAAGCGCACCGGCAAGCGCACCCCGCAAATCGCACTACGTATCAATCGGTCCATCTTGGACCGGCCCAGGGGAAGCATCATGTTCGTGCTCAACAACGCCTGGAAAACGGTAATACGGAATAAGGGCCGCAATATTCTCATCGTGCTGATCGTGGCGATTATCGCCGCGGCGGCCACCATCGGATTGGCTATCCGCAATGCCGCTGACAATGCGCGCGAGACCGGGTTGGTCAACACTTCGGTGACCGCGACGATCAGCGTGGACCGCAGCAAACTGATGGAACAGGCGCGCGAATCGCAGTCGAGCGATTCGTCATCTGGCTCCTCGGATTCGTCTGATTCGTCTGATTCATCTGATTCGGACAGCGCGCCTGACTTCGATGCCATGCGTGGTGCTCTCGACAGCAGCAACCTGACCTTGGCCGACTACCAGAAATACGCCAAAGCCTCCAGCGTTTCCGTTTCGTCGTGCTACTCGGAAAGCACCGGCGTCTCCGGCACCGATTCCTTCCAACCGGTGGAGACCAGCACCGCGAACGCGGCGAACTCTTCGGATTCATCGTCTGACTCAGGCTCTTCCAATCAGCAAGGTCAGGGTGGACCCGGCGGTGATATGGGCGGCGGACCAGGCGGCTCCGGGGCTTCCGGCGGCAATACTTCCACCGGAAACGGCGATTCCAGCTCCAATTCCTCCGGTGACTCTGGCTCGTCTTCCGTCGACGGCTCGGACTCATACAATTCTGAATCCGGTTCGTCTGGCAATGATTCCTCATCAGGTAACGGCGACTCACAAGGCGGGCAGCCTGGTGGCATGCGTGGCGGCATGAGTCAGGCAGTCGATTATGTGAGCGAAATCAACGCCACCGTGAATCTTGCGGTGGTCGGTCAGCTGATACTCATCGGACTTGGTCTGACACTCATTTCCGCTCTTGTCGGCATCGTATTCGTCATGCGCTACGAGCCGCTCCAAATTCTCGCCGACCGTTCGTGATCGATTCACGCCCTCGCCGGCGGGGGCTATCGGCTTGCCGACTGGGGGTGGCCATACTCACCGTCTCCCTCAAACCACCCTCAGTCAGCTTCGCTGACAGCTCCCGCCAGCGGGAGCAAGACTTAAGGAACATCACCATGAATACTGCAATCGGAACCAATACCGAAGCCATCGTCATGCCCACTGCCGAACCGGCTTTACAACTGGAGCACGTCTCCTACTCATACACCAAAGGCGGCAAACGTGTGCTGATTGATGAAAACTACGATTTCCGCGCGGGTTCCGTGGTGTCGATCACCGGCCCGTCCGGCGCTGGCAAGACCACGCTGCTCTCGCTGCTTTCGGGGCTGACCATACCCACCAAAGGCCGGGTGCTGCACAATGGGGAGGATCTGGCCAAAGCGGACCGTTACCGGTTCCGCAGTCACGACATCGGCGTGATTTTCCAGAGCTTCAACCTGCTGCCGGCGTTGACCGTGGCAGAGAACATCATCCTGTCCATGGATGCTTCGGGCAAGACTTTCGACCGCCCGAAGAAGCAGATCGCCGCCGAGCTTATCGAAAAGGTGCGTTTGCAGCCGGAGTATTTGAACGAGCGTATCCTGCACCTGTCCGGCGGTGGGCAGCAGCGTGTGGCCATCGCCCGCGCGTTGAGCTACGATCCACAGATTATCTTGGCCGACGAACCCACCGGCAACCTCGACCTCGCCACGCAGGATGACATCATGGGGATTTTCAAGGATTTGGCGCATGCGGAGGGCAAGTGCGTGATCATCGTGACGCACAGTCCCGAGGTCGCCGCCCAGTCCGATGAGGTGTTCCAGTTGGCTCCGTTGCGAGAGCGCTAGCGATGGCACTGCATAGATGCCGACCGGTCGGGCTATGAATGTCATCAGCAAACGTCATCTCTTAGACGTCCACCATACGAACTTAGAATGACCGATAATTAAGCGTTTTGTGGGACAACAAGCCGATTCCAGCATTTCTCCCCTGTTGTCCCACTTATCCGCGGGACAACACGAACATCAAACGATATACACTCGCGTTGTCCCATCCCACAAATCAAAGAATCGTTGGAATAATGCCATTCTTATATTAAGGCCTTGATTCCGCAAACTACAATGTGTGGGACAACACCAGAAAAATGGCGGAATTCCTGCATTGTCCCATTCGGAGACACGATGCGAGAGTGGGTGCTTGGTATGCGAAGGGCCTCTGTACCGAATGAATCGGTACAGAGGCCCTTTGTTTAGCTCCCCTCAGAGAGAGGAGCCAGATAAGAGATCAGTCCTCGAAGGGATCGAAGTCGCGGCGAACGCGGCGGCGCGGGCGCTCGGAGCGCTCTTCGCGGTCGGCGCGGTAGTCGTCGTAGTTGTCGTCGGTGGCGTAGCG
>OAWJ01001658.1_pt1 | contig 11281 bp, 10 predicted proteins | sample 1517021 | NCBI WGS metagenome assembly OAWJ01 (sample SAMEA2580121, study PRJEB22360) | human gut metagenome | biome: human gut; feature: human-associated habitat; material: faeces | place: Denmark | collected 2008/2010
ATCCTCGCGACCTAGCACAACCAAGGAGAATACCATGGCCGAGAACAACAAGAAGTACCGTTTTGAAACCCTGCAGCTGCACGTCGGCCAGGAGCAGGCCGACCCGGCCACCGACTCCCGCGCGGTGCCGATCTACCAGACCACCTCCTACGTCTTCCACAACTTCGACCACGCCGAGGCCCGCTTCGGACTGGCGGACCCGGGCAACATCTACGGCCGTCTGACCAACTCCACCCAGGGCGTGTTCGAAGACCGCATCGCGGCCCTCGAAGGCGGCACCGCGGGCCTGGCCGTCGCGTCCGGCGCGGCCGCCGTGGAATACGCGGTGCGCAACATCACCCAGGCCGGCGACCACATCGTCGCAGCACATCGTCGCCGCCAAGAACATCTACGGTGGTACCTTCAACCTGCTGCGCCACACCCTGCCGCGCGACGGCATCACCACCACCTTCGTCTCCGCCGAGAACCCGCAGGAGTTCGAGGACGCCATCCAGGAGAACACCAAGCTCGTCTACTTCGAGACCTTCGGCAACCCGAACGCCGACCTGCCGGATTTCGAAGCCATCACCGCCATCGCACACAAGCATCATCTGCCGGTGATCGTCGACAACACTTTCGCCACCCCGTACCTGTTCCGCCCGCTGGAGCACGGTGCTGACGTCGTGGTCGAATCCGCCACCAAGTTCATCGGTGGCCACGGCACCACCCTCGGCGGCGTGATCGTGGAAGGCGGCAACTTCAACTGGGCCGAAGTGCCGGGCAAGTTCCCGACCCTGACCGAGCCGGATCCGTCGTACCACGGTCTGAACTTCTACGAGGCTCTGGGCGGTTCCGCGTTCGTGACCCGCATCCGCGCCATCCTGCTGCGCGACACCGGCGCAACCCTGTCTCCGTTCTCGGCCTTCCTGCTGCTGCAGGGCACCGAAACCCTGTCGCTTCGCGTCGAGCGCCATGTCGAGAACGCGCTGAAGGTCATCGACTACCTGAAGACCGTTCCGGAAGTCGAATCCATCTCCCACCCGTCCATCGAAGGCCGCAAGGACAACGAGCTGTACAAGAAGTACTTCCCGAATGGCGGCGGCTCCATCTTCACCTTCGACATCAAGGGCGGCAAGGACGCGGCACGCGTGTTCATCGACAACCTGCACCTGTTCAGCCTGTTGGCCAACGTGGCCGACGCCAAGAGCCTCGTGATCCACCCGGCCTCCACCACGCACTCTCAGGAGACGCCGGAGGAGCTTGAGGACCAGGGCATCCACCAGGGCACGATCCGTCTGTCCATCGGCACCGAGAACATCGAAGACATCCTCGACGATCTCAAGGGCGGTTTCGCGGCTCTGCGCGAATCCGGTCTCGCCAAGTGAGGCGTATCGGATCGGCGGAATAACGCCATCCTGAGCAAATGAAACGGTTTGTGGCACCGAAGAGAAGGTTGGTGCCACAAACCGTTTCGCCATATTCGCGGACGTTGTCATCGTAATGTAGCGCAGATGGTATAGAATCTGCGATTGTTACGAAAAGTAATATCTAAATTCTATCTTTTGAAAGAAAGAAGTTCAGATTTCTTTCAAAAAGATAAATAGTGGTAATGATATTGCGGATTACGTAAAGAGAGAAGAGAGAGGCGATTATGGCTCAAGAAGTCAAGAACGATATCAAAAAGGCGTTGCAGGTCAACACCATTCCGCTGATCGCCATTATGACCGCGGTCACCACGGTGCTGACCATGCTCGTGAAGATCCCGACCCCGATCCGTGGCTACCTCAACCTGTCCGACACCATGATCTATTTCAGCGCGTATGCGTTCGGACCATGGGTGGGCGGCATTATCGGCGGTCTTGGCCCGGCGTTGAGCGATCTGATTTCCGGTTATCCGCAGTGGGCCATCTTCACGTTCGTCATCGATGGCCTGCAGGCCGTGCTCGTGGGCCTGCTCGTCAAGAAGTTCAATCCGGCGAACATCATCATCGGTTCGGTGATCGCAGGCGTATGGAAGGTGTTCGGCTATTTCATCGCAGGCGGAATCCTTTCCGGATTTGGCCCGGCGTTGGGTGAGATCGCGGGCAACTCCTTCCAGATGGCGGTGGGTCTGATTGTGGGCTTCGCGCTGTTCACCGCCGTTCGTCAGGCCTATCCGCCGCTGGTACGTTTGGGCAACCTCGGTATTAAGGCGGGGGAGTGATACATTAATATCATGTGAAGGCAGGCCCGTGGATTTGCCGATGAAAGGCGATTCCACGGGTTTTATTGTGAAATGCGGTTACCGGCTGCGGAAAAAATGCGTGAAAGCACGGGGTGAGCGTCATGATTACGGTTCGCGACTTAGGATGGAAGTACGCGCCACTGACCGACGGGGGCAAGCCGGTGGAAAGTCTCAAGCGCGTCAGCTTCGACATCCGGTCCGGATCCTTCGTCGGCATCATCGGACCGACCGGAGCGGGCAAGTCCACGCTATGCATGGCATTGGCCGGCATCATTCCGAACCTGGCCGACGGCACCATGAGCGGCGTCGTGGAAGTTAACGGCATGAATACGAGCAGGCACTCCGTCTCGGCACTGTCGGAGCGCGTCGGCTACGTGCAACAGGATCCGGAAGCGCAGCTGTTCTGCTCGAGTGTCGAGGATGAGATCGCTTTCCCGCTGGAAAACCGCGGAGTAGCCCCAAGCATCATCGACAAGCAGATCGACATCATGCTCGACTTAGTCGGCATGGCCGGATACCGCAAGCGTGTGCCGACCAGCCTGTCGGGAGGCCAGATGCAGCGCGTGGCCATCGCCGCCGCGCTCGCGGCGGAACCCGATGTGCTTATTCTTGACGAACCCACCGCGGCCCTCGACCCCGAAGGCAAGCAGGAAGTGTTCGACGTGCTCGACCGCATTCGCCAGACCCGTTCCATGACGGTGATCATGGCCGAGCAGGATACCGAACACATCGCCTACTGGGCCGATCAGGTGCTCTTCATGGTCAACGGTGAAGTGGTGCGCAATGGAGACGCCAGCCTATTTACCCGGGAACGTAGACTGTTGGAATCCTCCGGCGTGCGGGTGAGTGACGGACCATCTCCAGTCATCAAGGCGTTGCCGGTAGGGAACGACGCCAAGCCGAAGCATGCGATCATCAGTCTGGACCATGTGACGCACCGCTATGGGCAGGGCGGCAATGCGTCTCCCGCACTGGACGACGTCAGCTTGGATATCGAACAGGGCGCCTTCGTAGGGCTTATTGGGCGCAACGGGTCAGGCAAAACCACGCTCGCCAAGCATCTGAACGGGCTGATTCAACCCACGCAAGGAATCGTGAATGTGGATGGGCTCGACGTGTCGAAGCATAGCGTGGGCGAAATGGCCGCGCACGTCGGATTCGTATTCCAAAATCCCGACCATCAGATTTTCTGCTCCAGCACCAAAGAGGAGATCGCGTTCGGCCCGACCGCGCTCGGACTTGACGCGGCCACCGTGTTCAAACGTGTCGACGAAATGATGACATTGTTCGACCTGCACCGGTATGAGGATGTTTCGCCGGCCACGCTCGGCTACGGCGAACGACGTGCGGTGGCATTGTCTTCGGTGATCGCCATGCGTACGCCGATACTCGTGCTCGACGAACCTACGGCATACTCGTCCTCGACGAACCTACGGCGGGTCTCGACCATCGTCTCGCATCACGATTCCTTGGAACCGTGGAAAAACTCAACCGGCATGGCGTCACCGTCATCATGATCAGCCATGACATGCGTGCCGTATATCGGTATTGCACGCACGTGCTCGAATTGGAAGACGGTCATATCGTGCAATATGGACCGATCGACAAATCGCAGGAAGCGCAACAATCGCCCGCGCCACAGGCGCGGCAGGCGCACCAGACGCGTCACATGTTCGAGGAACGCTGATGGATGCCGACCTGTATGTGCCAGGCGACGGATGGTTGCATCGCACCGATCCGCGCGTCAAATTCCTCATCTCCATCGTCATGCTGGCCCTTTGCCTCGTATGGCGTAACTGGGCGTTCATCCTCGGCATCCTCATTCTCGAACATGTGATGCTCGCCACCGACCGTGTGCCCGCCGAACGCATTGGATGGGTGTGGAAGATCCTCGCCGTGCTCATCGTGTTCATCGTGGTGCTTTGGCCGGTCTTTGACCAGAGTGGAACGCACGTGCTCTGGCAGTGGGGATGGTTGCGTCTCACGCAGGAGAACCTGCTCATGGCGGCGGTGATGGGTCTGCGCATTCCAGCGCTCGGCTTTGCATGTTTCATCACGCTGTTCACCACCAGCCAGACCAAACTGGTTCGTGGCCTTACCTCGCTTGGTATGCCCTACAAGGCCGGGCTTACCCTGGCAACCGCATTACGGTATATTCCCGTGTTCTTTTCCATCTTCCAATCCGTGTCCGAAGCGCAGCGTGCGCGAGGGCTTGATCTGAGCGGCAAAGTCAATGCGGCAGGTAAAAAACGCAACATATTCGTACGTCTCGTAGACCGGTTCAAATCGTATCTGCCGATCATCATCGCCGTATTGATCCGCGCCTACAAAATGAGCCAAAGCGTGGGCTGGGCCATGGAATCGCGCGGACTCAACCTGAATCGGAACGGTGTGAAACGCACATATCGGGTCAATCTCACGATGAGCATTGCCGACTGGATTATTCTCGTGATTGCCATCGCCGCCGCCGCAGGCAGCGTGTGGTTGATGACATGGCTGTCATAGGGGGTGCAATGACACAGGATGAAGGGCGTACCACAATCACCGCACGTGATTTGAAGGTGGTATCGGCACTGCAATGCAACGGACGCATGACCATGCAGGCGCTTGCCGATAAAATCGGCATTTCCGTATATGCGGCGACGGAAAGCTACAAACGGCTCACCGATGCGGGCATCATGACCATTGTGCCCGTATGCAATCCGTTGAGTCTCGGCAATTACAGTCAGGTGCTTGTGGGACTGCGCATCAACGGCAATCGCAACGAGGCGCTCGCCATGCTCAAAGCCATGCCTCAGGTCACCTATGTGGTCTGCACGCTGGGCGATGCCGACATCATCGCCGAAGCCGTGGTGTATTCAGCCGACGGTATGGACCATTTCCTGAAGTACGATTTGCGCGCACTGCCCGGATTGACCCGTCTGCAAGTGTTCTCCTGCGGTCGATTGGTGCTTGACGACCATAATGTCAGCGTGGTCAACCGTCTGCTGGCCGAACGCGGCGAAACTGGATTCATGACCAAACGTGAGGCCAGCGTCGGCACCGATATTCCCGTGCATCGGTTGGACGCGCGATTCGTGCACACGTTCAACGAATTGCAGAAAGACGGCAGGGCAAGCTACGCCATGCTGGGGGAACATCTTGGTGTGACGCACACCGCGATTCGTGGGCGCGTCAAAAAACTGGAGGATTCCGGTGTGATGCGCATTATGGCCACGGTAAGCCCCATGCGTTTAGGCGGATTCCGCCAAGCGTTTCTCGGCATCGGTGTGAAGCCTCCGTATCGCCTCGACGTCGAACAGTTGTTAGCAATCGACGAGGTGACATATGCAATGAGCGGAGTCGGTTTGAATGGCGCCGACTACCTCATCGAAATCATCGCCGGAGATGACGAGGACCTGTGGCGTGTGGTGGATGAGTCCATCCGTTCGCTGCCAGGCGTGGACCAGACATGGTGGGCTTCCACCGTCAGCGTGGAAAAAGAGTCGTACTGGCTCGAACCTCCGCAGGATGGTGTACTTCTCGACGATTGATGAATCAATGGTATTAGGCGCCTCGTCTTTGCTCATTCTCAAGGATGAGATGATAATTCAGACCAACGCATGATATTCGAATCAGCTGTTTTTCCGTAATTTTGGAGGTAATCCAAAGAAAGGAATGACAGCATGGATATCAGGGACACCATCAAAGCTACCAATACGGCCATTGCAACCGTGGATCTTGTGAAGGACTACGGTTCCGGAAATAACACGGTGCATGCGTTGCGTGGCGTCAACGTCGCTTTTGAAAAAGGAAAATTCACGGCGATTATGGGACCTTCCGGTTCCGGCAAATCCACGTTGATGCACACGTTGGCAGGACTGGATTGTGCAACCGGCGGGCACATCATATTCAATGGCGACGATCTGACGCGCATGAACGACAACCAGCTTACGTTGCTGCGCCGCCGCGACATCGGATTCATCTTCCAAAGCTTCAACCTGCTGCCGATGTTCACCGCCGAACAGAACATTCTCATGCCATTGACCTTGGCTGGAGCGAAACCCGACCGACAGTGGTTGCGTCTGCTGGTGGAAACGCTTGGCCTTAAGGAACGTCTCAACCATCGTCCGAACGAACTATCGGGAGGCCAGCAGCAGCGTGTGGCCATCGCACGAGCATTGATCACCAAACCGAAACTGGTGTTCGCAGACGAGCCCACCGGCAATCTTGACTCCGTATCAAGCGCCGAAGTGCTGAGCTTCCTGAAACGTTCCGTCAACGAACTTGGCCAAACCATCATCATGGTCACGCATGATGCGGTCGCCGCGTCTTACGCCGACCGTGCGCTCGTGTTCGCCGACGGCCAGATCGTGGCGGACGTAAACAAGCCGACAGCAGACCAGATGAGTGAACTGCTGATGAAGGAACGCGAAGCCGCCACAATGAATGTGGCTTCCGCGAGACATTCCCGCTAAACGCACTATAGAAGCATTCGAAGAAGGGAACAGAATCCACCATGTGGTCCATCACTTTGAAACTCATGCGAAAAACCAAGCGCATGCTCATACCCGCAGGCATCGCCATCATGATCGGCACGGCGTTCATCGCCAGCACCTTCCTGTTCGGCAATGCCATGAACGACTCCCTGACACGGCAGCTGACCGCCATGTTCGGAAACGCCAACTATGCGGTGAGCATCAACAGCTCCGACCTGAGCGATAAGGAACTCAACGAGGCGTATTCCAGCACTGTCGGCGACTTTCATCTCGACCAGATCGCCGGCATCGAAGGGGTTGGCGGCGTCCGTGCCTCGGTGGAAACCGGCGTCAGCGTTTCCAAGGGAGACAGCACCGTCAGCGGCGAGATCATTTCCACCGCGGCACAGAAGAACATGCTCCCCGTGAATATCACGGAAGGGGACCAGCCGAAGGATTCCAACGAAGTCGCGCTGCCGGAAGACATGGCGAAACAGTTGAACGTCGGCGTTGGAGACACTGTAAGCCTGACCTCCCGATATGCGGTAGGCGACGATGGCAAAGCCAAGGCGGACAACGTGCGCGTGGTAGGACTCACGTTCGATCCGAACGGCGCCTACTCATACTATGGTGGTGCGATCGTAGGATCCAACAATCTGCTTGCCGCAATGCAGGGAGTGGACGATTTCAACGCCACCGGAACAACAATGGTGTATCTCGACCTTGCCTTGGATGGAAACAGCGTATCCGCAAAAACCATCAACGGTGTGAAAGCGTTGCTGCCAAAGCATTTCGATCTGATGTCACGACAGCAAATCAGTGACGAAAGCATCAAATACTTAAGCGGCAACCAAACCAACATCGTCACCACATTCCTTATGTGCTTCGGCGTGCTTGCCATGTTCGTGGCGGCTCTGGTGATCGCCAACACGTTCCAAGTGCTCGTGGCGCAACGCCGCCGCACACTCGCCTTGCTACGCACCATCGGCGCAAAGAAAGGCCAACTGTATGGTTCCGTGCTGTTCGAAGCGGTGGTGCTCGGCTTCGTCGCATCCGTGCTTGGCGTGGTGCTTGGAAGCCTGCTCATGTGGGGCATGTGCGTCAGCGACATCATGCAGGCGGGTATGCGGTTCAACTTCTCCTGGCAAGCCGCCGTCGTACCGATTCTCTTCGGCATTGTGGTGACGGTGCTTGCATCCATGGGATCCGCACGTTCCGCCACCGCGGTAACGCCATTGGAGGCATTGCGTCCGATTGAACTGACCGACAACCGTCGTTCCAGCCTTACGCGAGCCATAATCGGTATTCTGATGGTGGCGGTCGGTATCGCCATGGCCATATTCTCCATCTGGCAGGTGCAGGCCACCAACGGCGGCGAGGATGCGAGCGGCGATCAATTCACGATGATTCTGCTCATAGCCATCGCCGGTGCCGCACTGGTGTTCCTCGGCATGGTGGTCACCGCGGTATTCTGGATGCCGACCCTCATGAAGGGCGTTGGAGCGTTGGCCTCGCTGACAGGTCCTTCCGCAACAGTTGCACACGCCAACATTCAGAAGAATCCGCGACGCATCGCAGCAACCGGTGCCGCTCTGCTCATCGGTGTCACCTTGGTCTCCACCATCGCAACCGGTGCCGCTAGCGCCAAAGAGACTATGAATGGTGCGCTCGTCACCCGTTATAGCGTCGACATCGTGGCCATGGGCGATGACATCAGCCAGCAAATGGTCAAGGATGTATCTGACATCAACGGCGTGTCCGACACGTTGTATGCGCCGGCGGTTTCCGTGACCTTGGAGAAAGCGGATGGAACCCAGCCTACGTCCGCATTGCTGGTCGGCGTGAAAAACATCGATCAGGTCAAGCAGGTCATGCGTGCCAACTTGGGTAACGCCTCCATCGACAGTGATAGCGTGCTCATGCCAACATACAATGCGCAAACCGGCAAGGAGCTGCAGTTCGCCAATGGCACGGCTGATTTCTCCACTGAATGGAACCAGAACGGCGACGCTACGCGTTCGCTGACATTGCAAGCCAACCAAGCCGACTACCGTCGTGTATCCGCGCAATATGGAGCTGTCGGATTCGTGGATGAAAGCCATTTCACCAATGGTGACCTTGACGCCGCCACCCATGTGTTGCTGGTCAAGGCAGACACTGACAAGTCGGGAGTTTCCGTTGACGACATCTACAACGACATGCAGGCCGCATTGGAGAAGAGCACTGATGCGACAGTGACCGGACCGATCGCCGAACGCATCGTATGGGCGAACATGATTGACTCCATGATGATGCTTCTGGTGGGGTTGATCGCCGTGGCCGTGCTCATCGCACTTGTCGGCGTAGCCAACACGCTGTCGCTGTCAGTGATCGAACGCACCCGAGAATCCGCCACACTGCGTGCCATCGGCATGACGCGAGGCCAGTTGCGACGCTCCCTCGCGGTGGAAGCCCTGCTCATCTCGCTGGTATCCGGCATCGCGGGCGTACTACTTGGCACCCTGTTCGGCTGGCTGGGCGCATACGTGGTGTTCAGTATGTACGGCAAAGTGGTGTTCCCGTTCGAATGGGGCATTAACGGCATCGTACTCGCCGTGGCAGCCGTGGCAGCACTGCTCGCCAGCGTATTCCCCGCACGCAGGGCGCTCGCCAGCGTATTCCCCGCACGCAGGGCAGTGAGCACGCCTCCTGTTGAGGCGCTCGCCGAAGCCTGAGCTTCATAGCAAACACAACGAAAAGGACTCCTACCACAAACATGGTAGGAGTCCTTTTTGCGTATCATGCATACGCAAAACAACAAACCAGTCAGACCAAATGGTTTTCGTAAGCGAACACCACCGCCTGTACGCGGTCACGTGCATTGATTTTCGCCAGAATATGCGCCACATGCGTTTTCACCGTCGGCAGGCTGATGAAAAGCTTGTCGGCAATCTCCTGATTCGACAATCCATGCGCGATCTCAATAAGCACTTCGCGCTCGCGGTCGGTCAGGTCATCCAATTCCGGATCGGTATATGTTGAATCCGTAGTAGAAGTAGTTGCGGAATTTTCAGGCCTACCAACGTTCGCAGCCATGAAATCGCCTTCCATCATTTTCTCGATAAGACGTTTCGTGGCGGACGGTGCGATAATCGCATTACCTTGAAAAACCGTGCGAATCGAATTCAGCAATGTTTCCGGTTCCGTATCTTTCAGCAGAAAACCGGAAGCTCCGGCAGTGATCGCAGCCATAACATATTCATCCAAGTCGAATGTCGTCAGAATGATCACTTTGGTATGAGTGACTTCTGATTGCGTTCCATCGGCAGCGAAGCGATGCCGCAACGCACTGATCTGCCGGGTCGCCTCGATACCATCCATGCCGGGCATGCGCACGTCCATCAACACCACGTCAGGATGCAGCGTTTCCGCCAACGCCACAGCTTCCGCGCCATCGCGAGCCTGCGCCGCAACCGCCATATCAGGTTGGGAGCCGATCACCATGGCGAAACCGGCACGTACCAATTCCTGATCATCGGCAATGACCACACGAATCTTCTGTTCCTCGCTCATACTCTCCACCTTATCGGCATTGTTCCGCTCACAGCGCGAAACAAACCCTTAAATCTCCCTGAAAAACTTGAATCGGCTATCGAGACACGCGCTGCAGCTGCTCCTCCAACGGTGCCGCGGGCCTCAACTGCAGTTCGCTCGCACTACCGGCATGAGCGTCATCGCTGAAACCAGTCTCACGAAGCACGCCAAGCAGTTCGCGCATACGCTTGAGCGCGGCGCGCCCCTGCTCGCCAATGGCTTTGAACGCTGCGGAAATCTCGTCGGCGGTAGGCTCCTTGCCTTGTGCTTCGGCGCTGTCCAACATATGAATACCATCGACGGCCTGGCTGATCACGCTGTTCAACGTGGCGGTGACTTCAGCCTGAATGCTGGCACTGATACGGTCACGTTCCATATTCGCCGCGAGAATACGCTGCTTCTCCTGCTCGGCCACCAGTGCCTCTTCGCGAGCCTGCAATACCAGTACGTTTGAATCGCTGGAACGCACCCAACGTGCCCACGCCATGATGCCGGCGCACAGCATCAGCACTGCAACCGTATACATGGCACCGGTAAAGAACGCTGCACTACTACTTGACGTGGCTGAAACCGGTTTTGTTAAGCCCGCGGAAGCGGCGATGGCGCCGAACAAGGTAGTGTATCCGTGTTGATCAGCTGCGATTTTCAAGCCCATCAGAGCTGAACAGGTGACAGCGGCAAGACCGGTCCAGCGCCATGCGTGTTCACGCCCATACAATACGGCTGAATACAGCGCACACAGCGACGCTACGATATGTCCAACCTCAATCAACCCCAAAAACACCAATTGCACAACCGACAATACGAACACAATAAGCGCGCAAGTCTCGGGGAGCCTTCGTCGAAGAGCCAGCGCCAGCAAGCAGCATGCGGCGATCGCATGAGAGAGCTGCGCATCGCGTGAACTATCAAAAAAGAACGTAATCGACATGCGATTCAGCAGCATGACCAATATCACGGCGCCAACGGAATCCATGAGTACATAATGGTGCTGCGTCCACGCGGAAACACGTTCCACCCAATTCAGCCCTCGCGAATTGGATGTATT